>Ga0302164_10000005_pt1 | contig 252893 bp, 217 predicted proteins | sample I_Fen_E3_1_FD_193500 | JGI IMG/M metagenome (GOLD analysis project Ga0302164, IMG submission 193500) | Peat permafrost microbial communities from Stordalen Mire near Abisko, Sweden - I_Fen_E3_1 | ecosystem: Environmental > Terrestrial > Soil > Wetlands > Permafrost | place: Sweden: Abisko...
GTGTTGATTTTTTTCTTATTCCCTTCACACGTCATTTGTACGGTACTCGTTTGTTCATTGCCACAGGCATCTTTCACATAGAGTAGCACAAAATATTCCGGGCTTTTATCAACCTGGATCGAAGAGGTGTATCCTGGCCGTTTCATAGTAACCAGCTTAGGTTGGTATAGAAAGTCGGTGCGCTGCTTATTCATTACATACCAATTAATCGTGTAAGGCGCTTTACCTCCTTCAATATTTCCATAAAACTCAACCAGATTCCCTTCCGTGAGGTCATCACATTGCAAATACATCGGCCGAACAAAAATACCAGCCGTAATTATTCTCTTAACCAGTGGTAGGTATTTGATATTTACTTCGTATTTCTTGCCCACTTCATCAGTCAGTTGACATACGTAGGTTTCATTGATGTTGAATTGAATTGCGTGCTCTTTTAATTTGATATCAAAGTAATTCAGGCCAAACTGTTTGTCGACCATTATTTGCGCTACTAATTCCCTTTTCCAGTTAAAAATAGAAATGGGAATACTTTTCTCCTTTCCATAAATATCATTGTACTGAACATGGAGATAATCTCCGCGAAGATCATAAATGAAAGTTTTTTCCGCTGAATTGAAATCAACATAGTAAGGCGCAACGCTATTGCCACTTTGATCATCGTTCTGGGCATTGACCAGCTCTGGCATCGCAAGCAGCAGTAAAAGAAACGAAGTGATTAATCTCAGGTTTTTCATCTACTTGTTGATTTGTTTTACAGTACTAAAACCTATTCGAAATATCCATGGGGAAGCGCTATTCTCTGCGTTACCATTAGAGTAAATTTTATACATCAGCGATATATTAAATGTGAGTGGTGACAGGAATGGAACTACATAACCCCCACCAGCGAAGAAGTTATGTTGAGTAAATGGATTTCCTTCAATGCTAATTGCGTGAGGAAGCATCTGATCTTCTGCCTGTAGGTAGGCTTGCCTGTTAAACATCTCACCCTTTGCAAATAACCGCAGACCTGCTGTGGTATTTATTTTTTGAAGGTCCTTCTTGAAGGAAAAATTCGGACCAGCACCGAATGAAATATGAGACGACAGATGATAACCCAACGCAGGTGAAAACTGGAAGTTGGAGTTACCACCTTGAGGTATTCCAATGATCCCCTCAAAATAACTTTTCTGCCAAAAAGTTTCCTTGTTTTTCAAATATGCTAATTTGGTTTGGGCGGCAGTCCCTTCCTCTTTGAATTTAAGCCTCTCGGCTTTCAGGCTGATTTTACGGATGCTATCCAGGTCGTTCAGATATTTGGATTTAATGAATGATCCACCAATTGGCTTCAATTCCTGCAAGGTTTCAGGTTGTATTTTTGCTTTCGTTAAATCTATTTCATTATCGATTTTTCTCTTTTCTAGCTGGGCCTTATCAAAAGCTTTCGATAAAGTGTCGGTTTGTTTTTTCGATTGTGCAAGGAATTTGTCGTTGACTTGTTTGATGATCTCATCCTTCGACATATTCTTTTGGAAAGGTGACGCAGGAATTACCGGCATTGCTTTTTTTATCGAGTCGTAATATTTCTTTAAGTATTTATTATTATGAACAACTGAACTATCAAACTTGTAACCACTATATTTTTTTATGGTGTTATTGGCCACCTCCTTATCAAATCTCTTTTTATATTTTTCGTAGTTTGAAGAATATTTTTTGATTGTCTTTGAATGTTTCCGAATGCTCTTGGACTCTAATGAGGATGAAAGTTTATTGATGTCGTTTGGAAAGGATAAATCTTTGTAGTGGCTGTAAACGGAAGAGTATTTTTGAACTGAGCTAATATCAGAATAACTTTGAATATTTTGCGAATTCAAACTGGAAGGAAGTTTTTCAAAAAATGTGGGTTCGTATTTATTGAGCGAGCTAGAGGTCTTATGAAGTTTACTATTAAACTTACCCTGCATTGCTTTGCTAAGGCCACCCTCTAGACTGTCAAGAGATTTTTTATTGTCCTTATTTGAAGAATAATTATACGAATCAATTTTCTGAGCACGACAAAAAATGCTAACCGTAAAGAAGAGAAGGAGTAATAAATATATTTTAGAGAATGGGTAAACCGGCATATAATGTTGTGACTATGGGTTAGAATTTTATAAATCAAAACGGAACGATGAACATCAGTCAAAATTCAACACCAAACCTCATCTCTTGAACTTTTAGCAAAATGCACTTTTTTTTCTTCAATAAGGGTAAAAGGTTATAAGGATATCCTTACGAAAAATCAGGATATCCTTATTGTTTAAGTCGTGTAAAATGTTTATTTGCACTCCACAAAAAAAGAATTAGCAGGAACCAATTTTGGATTGAATCAGGCCAATTAAGGCAAACAACATCAAGTGGGTTTTTGTATTCGCTGAGCAGAATGAGCTGAACAACGTTGAAGAAAACCGGTTATTTTATTTTGGATATTTTCGAAAAATTGGTCTTTGAAGAAATCAATATCTTCATGGAAATGATCATCTTCTTAAAATCTAAAAAACAGTCCTACTATCTCACCAACTCTGTTGAAAGTAAGTTGCCCATATACTCTGCTAGCTGTATCGTTAGTGCATGTTCTGGATTGCCCTTTAATATTTTTTGAACCACCTCCTTAGCTTTCTCATGTTCCTCTAAGACCGTAAAAGTTAAGGCAATATTATAAAGCGTATCAACTTTATCGCCATAGATATTAATGGACATGTTAAAATAAATAATTGCCTCTTTGTAAAACTTCAGGTTAAAAAGTAATTCACCGATCAAAAAAGCCAGATCATCATCTTCCCCCAATGGGTAATAAGTGTCCCATACCCGGTGAAGTGCTTTAAAAATACTCCATCGCTCTGCAAATGATATTTCATGAATTCTCTCAAATAAGTGCGGGAACATCTGCATGAATAATCTTGCGTCATAGTTACTTAGTTTAATCAAACCAAGGATATTCTGTATGCTTAATTGTGTGAACACCTTTTCATTAAATTTCTTAAGGTCAAAGAACTCCTCAGGCCCAAAGTCATCTACCAGACAGGTGTAGGCTAGTCCGGTTTCTCTGTATTCTTCCGGATGATCAACAAAAAGTAAACATCCCAGCACAATGCTATTCGCATTATCCTTCGGAAAAAATGATATGCCCTGATGTTGTTGTGCATATTTAATAATAGCATGATAATTTACTGACAAAGAAAAACTACCATGGGTAACTAACTGCGGAACAGGCCTGCCTTCAACATCTTCATACCGGTGATATCCTTTGTCTGCTGAAAGCAGAAGCAAACCTTTTTGGGAAAGTTTTCTAAGCTGATGAATACATTCAATGCCCGTGTGCGGATACAATAGATATGTATTGTCCATAGATAACGCATACTCTTCCAGCACTGTATTTAAATACGTTTGTTTATATGGCAGATAATCTAAATAATGATTTTCAAAATCAAGTTGAACGTGGGCAAGCATTTCTGCCGGATTTTCCGGATGAGCATCATCAATTGTCAAGGCCACGTTGCATTGATACAATTTATTCTGATCTATATAAAACAATTCCTGTGGAATGGTGTCAAAAAAGTAATTAGCGATCACAATGAGAGGTTGGCCCAAACTTTCTGTCAATATTCTTTTTCCGGAATGCGTTAATATAATTTCAGAAACTTGTGTAGCATCTACCTGCGCAAAATCAAGCCAACCTTTTTCTAGGTAGGGCTGCAAGCGGGAGTGCGACTGCCAGAATTTAATATTTTCTTCGACAAAGTCACTCAAGATGTAGCAAAGCGGAGGCAATGGTATTGCCATATTGGCGACTAGTTTTTCAATGTGTTTTAAAAAATGATAACAAAGGCGGCCGTGACCTGCGCCAAGTTCCAATATGTAAACCGTCTCGTGAGTTTTACCTTGTTGCGCGAGGTCACGTAAAAAAGCGAAGACAAGCCCGGCATACGTCTTGCCGATAAAAGGATTACTGGTTACGTAGTGCGGCACTTGGCCTTTACGCCAGGCATCGATGCCGGCTTGCTCAAAATAAGCACGTTGAAGTTCCCAGATTTTACTTTGAGAGAAGGGTGTATGTTGTTGAATTATAGGCATAGGATTTCTCTACTCGATGTCTTCATATTTATCTATTGGGAATGGGAAGCCCATAGCAACAAGCTGTTCCAACGTGATTACACCAGCCTCATCACCGGAGTCTTTGGCTCTTTTTCTGGAGATGGTGTAATGCCCAGAGTCATTAGTCCACTTTAGTACTTTTCCCCCCTCACCAATAGTAACCACACCGGCAAAGAGAACACCTTTGACCAGAGATACTTTACCCGCACTAATTTTTTTTCTATTATCCTTGGTAGCAAGAGCACTGTGACCCTCAGACCTAGTAGGATGGAAAGTGGTAGCGACATTTGCCTCTGGACCAATCTTGATTTTCTTTTTAAAGGGAAAGGTAAGCGGCACCACAAAGGCATAGAAACCAGGTGCCTTATCACTTAAAATTTTATTGGCATCTCCTTCTTGAAATGACTCCCTCAATTTGTGAGGGGCCAGATCCGCCCTAGTCTGTTCGGTACTATTTATTTTGCTCTGCCATACCGGTATGCCCATTTTCAAATATTCTGTTGTCAATGCCCATTCTTTAAGAAAAGTTGCATTATTAAGTTTCACTTTACTTAAATAGCTTGTCCTAATCCTTTCTTTTAAATTATAATATCCTTCCTTTATTTTTAACTTTACCTCCTGCGTAGTTTGTATTTTTGGGATATAAGTCTTCATTACATCTATTGTTGTGTCTTCTATGAATTTAAATGGCCTCCATTCTAACTCTGGTACGTCTGGATTCTGTTTTAATTTCTGTTTTATTACTGTAATCTCCTGAACAAGTTCGCTTTTTGTGATTCGATGATCTGATACTATTGGCCAAGAATTTTTAGAATCTTTTTCCTTGCTATCTCCCACAGCTACACTCATACCTCCCATGGCAGATGCTGGTGTAGCCGCAACCTTAGGGGGGACTGTTGGGTTATCTTGCACGGCAACGTTCTTATCTGGTCCGGGTTTGTTGACAGGAGCTTTAAAGTCCTTGAGACTTGTCTCGGGGGTAACTTCACCTGAAGCTGCTGCGGCATTAGGAATTGATGGCCCGCCTGCATGTGCCAATGGTGGAGCTAAACCAGCCGCACCTGTCAATGGCAGATTGTCTGAAACCAGAACTGCGGCTGACGGGGATTTTGCTTCTGGAAGAGTTACATGTTTTTCCTCAATATCTATTACTTTAACACCAAAGCTTATTTTATAATTATCCTCCATTACATCTATTATCATTCCTTGTGAAATTACTTTGGTAACGGGATCCGTTACAGAAACAACAGTTCCCTTAGTAAGACCTTTAACTAACTGTATTGCCCCATTTTGAAAATTACTGACACCTACGTCATCAAGTTCGTTATAGTTTACCGGTTCTAATTTTACATTCATTGCTTTAGCACCCATCGCATCAGCCTCTCGCTCCAATCCATCATTATCATTTATATACACACCACCTTTCATCTGCGACGTAGGCTTCACCCTCCCCTGTCGCTGTTGCACCACATGCCAGCCTTCATGTGGTAAATGTTTTTCCTGCCCAGGGCCAAGATGTATCTCTTTGCCTTGCGCATAAGCTAATGCCTGAAGTTGTGCAGGCCTAGATGAATTGTAATGCACCTTCACATCGGAGAGGTCTATGCCAGAATAACTTTCCAGGCCAGTCTTTAACGTGTCTGGCATGCCAGTGCTGTTTGGCTTCGAATTGGCACTACTATCTCCGAAGGCTTCATCAAATGCCTGACGCTGTGCAACAGTTCTGGGACTGTTGTGCGTTATGTCTTTCATCTCTTTAAACTGTATAGCATCATGGCGATTATTTTCAAATGCCGGTGTTTGGCTAGAAGCTTGCAGACTCAAACCCTGTGGGGAGGGTGAATGTTGCGTAGGTGTAATAGCCGATGCCTTCATGCATAAAAGATCGGAAACAATTACAACCGAAGCGATAAAACTTAGTAAACGGCCTGAATTGTTGAGTGAACATTATCGTCTCATGAAGTGAGGCGAAATTGTCGACCTTGCTCAGAACATTTTCTTTACTTCAATTTCAATCTCATCATGCTGTTCTGGAATAAAAATCTCTTTTAGTCTTATAACCATTTCACAATAGGTCTCAAAGGCAAATTCGTTATCACCTCGCTTTATTGCCAGAACACACCGTTTGATAATACTATATAGGCGTCTTAAAATCTCCTCGTAATTTTCATTCATTCTTATGGAGGACACAATTTGAGGCGAGTACTTGTAATACAATTCTATAAGTGCTTTTCCATGAGGTTTGCTTAGCAAGTACTCGTCTCTAAACTGACGTAACAGCGTTAACTCTTCACAATCGTCACTCAATCCCATACATGCAACACAAGCTGTCGTAATATAGCAACACTCATTCGGTTCTTTTATGACCTTGCGTGTGGCATCTTTATTATCGCTATGAGATTTTGCATCAGTTGGTATGGGTATTTTTATTAGATCCTTTTTATTTTTGTTTTTCGTTCTATTCCAAACTTCGGCGGCACTAATAAAAGCTTTGCTTGGCTCTCCCAGACCTACTGCTTTAAATGGAATCAATTCGACCTTCGATTTTATTGTTTTACCATCAGCGCCTTTTTTACTATCCGCATCTTTTTCCCATCCCCAGTTTACTGAACCCAGGTAGGTGTGAGGAGGATCAAGTAAAACAGCGGCTGTTTCAAATATCATTGATTGACGGTAAGTTTTACGATACCGGGTAGGTCCGTCAACAAGTTTAGCAGGTGTAGCTTTGTGTGGTTCTATCCTTTCTAATCTTCCAAAACTATTATCAGAATCATCAAACTTATCGTCAGATAGTTTTTCGGACTTACCATTTGTACCATACACCGGATTCAAAACCTCCTTTAAAGAGTCATCTCTGTCAATAACAGTGTTGACGGTTCCTTTATCTTTACCATCTCTGAAAAGCAAATATTCAAGATTCTGCGAACGGTCTTTTACTTTTTGATCTAGATCATCTTCACCGCCTGTAGGATCAAATACGTTGTCCCGTTCTGGCGTTACAGTCTGTATCAACCCTATTTTCTTTCCAATTAAATTTGGATACGAAAATGGAGTAAAGGAAAGATTTATATCACAACCTATTTCATCACTTCCACTTTTGCCATCTCTTGCTTGATATACTACAGCCTTAAAAATACCGTAAGATGTGACCGCCTTATTTCCTGAAGCTCCTTCTTTCGTATCCAAAGCAGTACCAACTGCTGTCTTAAGATCACTTGATGTCGCAGTTAGAGCGCCAGCTCCTGCTGCACTCTTAGAGTCATGCAGACCATCTATTTTTATATCTCCTGCCAGAGGGCGCTGCATAGCATTTGATACCAGCGCAGAAGGTGGCGCAGCCGAACCTGTGGGTAGAGTTGCTGCAACAGGACCCGAAGATCCAATCGGCCTGGCAGTACCTGCCGCAGCTGTGGCCATTGGGTCAAAAATTTGGGCAGACTGTAGCTGTAAAGCTTCAACTGTTTTCTCTAATGAATAACCTTTTCCTATTGCTTCTAGAATCGTCTTCTGATCGCTTACGCTGCCAGCATTAATAATTTCACGTGCTGCATGTGCCACAGACGTATTAGAAGAGGTTGCGTTGGCATTGGCAGATGATTTCATCCATGCATGAAATTCCGAAAGAAACTTTTCGCTATCCACCAAATTATAACCTCCAACTAAACGCATACGTTTTATGTCATTTACATGAGCTTGCCCAATTTTCCAGACACCTCTTTTATCTTTACCTTTTTGCGCGGCATCATGCATCGCCTTCGATCTTTGATCGTCCAGTGAAATGGTAGTATGGTCGTTCATCTTTTCAAGCTCTTCAATTTTTTTAACTACCTGCTTCGAAATTTCGAGAATTTCCGCTGCAGATGGGAATTCGGATACAGATGCGTATGATTCTAATAAAGAAATTAATTTTATTAATGTGGGTTCAATATCTTTAAGTTGTTGCTTCTTATGTGGATCTAACAGCTTAAAGTCAGCTTTCATAAGGTTGGCCCACGGTAATAGCGTGAAGAGTATGCCACCATAATCCAGTGCATCATGATTTAAGGGTGACATACTACGTAGTCTAATCATACCCTCTTCTAATTTTCTTTGCGGAAAATTCATTCTTAAAGAGTCTCCGAAAATAATCTCCTTACCGTCAGCTCCACCCTGCACAGTAAATTCATTTTCCAGCCAGTAAGCATCTAATCCGATTTTATCATGCAAAAATTTCATTTCTAAATCTTTCCATATATTATTATGAAATTCTCCAACTACATTTAGAACAGATTTACTAAGAATAGAATGAAGTACCGAAGCCTGTGCGGCATTCGCGTGTGGTGAGAGCACTGCATTACTAAGGTTTGGGCGATCTGGAGTTTTATGTTGCGCTAACGCATTCGTTTTTTCCTGCGCGTCGTTACCAGCAACGGTAGCTGGCAATGATGGCTCCGCAGCAGCAGCGGCGGATGCAAATGAAGCCGGGGTACTAAATAGTACAGAAGGCGAGGATTGGCTCTGCTCCTTTTCATTTGCAGATGCATTTGAAGGCATGGCAGCAGCAGGATTGGAAGAGGCGGCAGTGTTAGCAAGCGGAGATTTGCCAGACTGTTTAGTATCTGGGCTTGCGGCGGCTCCTGTCAATGAACCCGAAGCTAGACTTACATACTTTTGATCAATAATATCTTTTGCGTCTACTCCACCTTGTTTACCGAAACTTACTTCATACGTATTTTCATTCACCTTCAATATCATTCCTTGGCGAGCCGCTCCACCAGGAATGACAACAGACACAATATTTCCTCTTTGCAGACCTTTAACTAACTGTATTGTGTGTTTTTGAGAATTATTGGGATACAAATCATGAAGTTTGCTATGCTTTGCATGTCCTGATTTTATGTTCATTGCCTTAGCACCCATCACATCAGCTTCATTCTCTAATCCATTGTTATCATTGATATATTTGCCACCTTTCATCTGCATCGTAGGCTTCACCCTACCCTGCCGTTGTTGCACCACGTGCCAGCCTTCATGTGGTAAATGCTTTTCTTGTCCGGGGCTGAGGTGTATCTCGTTGCCTTGCGCATACGCCAATGCCTGAAGTTGCTCGGGCTTAAATGAATTGTAATGCACCTTCACGTCAGAGAGATCCATACCAGAATAACTTTCCAAGCCAGTCTTCAATGTATCAGGTATGCCCGTGCTATTGGGTTTGGGACTTGGGGGGTTGTCATCTCCAAAAGCTCCCACAAATGCCTGACGCTGTGCAACAGTTCTGGGGCTGTTGTGCGTCATGTCTTTTATTTCTTTTAGCTGTACAGCCTCCGGGCGATTGTTTTCAAATGCCGGTGTTAGGTTGGATGTTTGCTGGTCTGAACTAGCACAAGAAGAAGTATTTTGTGTAGGTGTAATAGCTGATGCCTTCATGGAAATGATTGTGAATAAAAGATCGGAAATGACTTAGCTATTATCTATTAAATTTATGGTATCCATTTACTAAGTGGACAAGGCTCCCACACTTTTCTTCAAGCTTACCAATCATTGGGCGAGATGAAGTTTAAAAATTTACTACAGATATCCATCTTGAAAAGATCGAAGGAGATTTCACTTCTATCAATGTACTCTTATCGAAAATATTTCTTTGTCTCTATCTCTACTTTTCTTTTGGTACTGTGGCACTCGTTGCCGCTGCTTTTTTCGCGGCGAGCCTTCTGGCCCTCAAAGCTGCCCCTGGATCTGAAGCCAGAACCACAGGCTGGTGTTTGATGCGTTGGTAAACTTTAATCAGCTCAATCGGCAGAACAGTAAGTTTGAAATTACGAGCCATCGCTGAAGCTACAATCTCTACTCTATTCCAAGGCACAAAAATTATTTTAATCTGATTAGGACTGTCATCCTTCGCATGAGCACTTCGTAAATGTGCTCCACTCAATAAGGTTTCACCCGATATATCCGAACTTCCATGTGCTAAAAATTTTCCACCTTGTGCTGAATAAAGAACGGGAAAGTTTTCATTAATCATTTCGTGTTGTCCTGTTCCATATGCCCGATAACTATCTGTTCTGGCCTGATTAAATACGTCCACCAGATTTTCAATTTCGCTGGCAATGTGCGGGTGACTTTTACCGGCGGTTTCATACGCTCCCTGCAAAAAGACATTGAATTGCAGTACACCTTTTATCATAGGGCCATAAGCTTCCTCATTTTGTGGTGCAAATAGATGTGCGGACCAAACAAACCGGGCCAATTTTACATTAGCCTTCCGTACTTGCAGAATGGCGTTGTTTTGTTCTATCTCATCGTCTGTCTTGGTTAAAAGGGCTTCACGAATAAGATCTTCAGCCTCCTTTATTAATTGGTTAAAGGATTTGAACAGCGTTTGTAAATGGTCGTCTTCGCCTTGTGACTGGGCATACTTTAAAGCACCTGACAGGTTTTGCAAATCGACTCCTGAAGCGCCATCCTTGTTGATGGACTTCGGGTGTAACGCATTCCCCACTTCTCCTGAAAGAGGTACCTTACGTGCTTTCAATAAATCAGCGGCCGATCCCAACTGACCATCGTCCATCAATGCCAGCGAGGAAGAAGTGGTACCGTGGTACCACTTCAAATTGTCCAAATCAGCATTGTAAATATCAATCATATCCCCCAGTATCCTCCACTGGTCGGGATTGAGTATCAGACCAGACCCAGCCTTTACCTCGTCTGGTATAACCATTCTTTGTATTACTGCCTCTTTCACTTGCGTGATTGATGAAGGAATTATTTTTCTTCGAATAGCCTGTTTGACTGGAGTTTTACCATGTGTCTCTGCTGTTGCCCTGGCTTGAAAACGCATTTCAGCAGCTCGACTTCCCATTACAGTTGCTTCATGTTCCAGGCCTTTGTGATCATTGATGTAAACACCCGCTTTCATTTGCTTTGTAGGCATCACTCTCCCCTGTCGTTGTTGCACTACATGCCAGCCTTCATGCGGCAAATGTTTTTCTTGTCCGGGTCCAAGATGAATCTCGTTACCTTGTGCATAAGCTAATGCCTGAAGTTGTGCTGGCTTGGATGAATTGTAGTGAACTTTAATATCAGAGAGATCGATGCCGGAATAATTTTCTAGGCCGGTCTTCAATGTATCAGGCATGCCAGTGCTATTGGGTTTAGGATTATTGCTACCAATGGCCTCAGCAAATGCCTGCCGCTGTGCAACAGTTCGTTGATTGTTCGTTATGCTTTTCATTTCCTTACGCTGCTTAACAGCTTGGAGTCTATTATCTATAACAGGTAATACATGCTTTGATACATCCCCACCGGGAGTAGCTTGAGAAGCGGCTTGCTTCGAATACCTTGAAAATGAACTCATAGAAATGGTTTATAAATAAAAGATCTTAATACAATTAACAGATACATTGAATTCCGTTATTGATACTGGTACTGATTCTGCGGGAAAGCGCCTATTTGTCCGTTTCTGAGAGCCAATAGAAAGTCAAAGTAATTCATAGCAACATCAGTCGCCTGATCGAATGTAAGTTGGTTGCCTGCTAATGGATTCAGAGCCCTGTTTTCAAAAATTGGCAGCTTACGATTATCACGCCTATCGGTAGTATCTTCAAGCCCGCCAAGGCCGCGCAATCGTTCACCTCGATCTGAAATTTCATCTTCGGTTAGGTTTCCACCACTTAACCAATTCTGAATCATTTCTTCATTGGCTATATCCTGATCTGCAATTAAATGATCAAGCCAAATACCAATGGTTAGTTCCGGCAGCGCTATCTGAACATGCCCTGCGTTTATACTTCTCACGCCATTAAGCAATGGAGTATTGAAGGTATAATTGGGTTCCCTGGCACCGCGCCAGTTGTTAGCAACGCGAAGGATTACATTCTTGAATATGGAAGCTTGAGTTTCTATTGCTGATATCACTTCTTGCGGCAATAAATTAATTATTGCGGCAAGATCTGTTCTTGCCATGAGCGTTGTGCGATGCTTGGCTGCATCGCCGGGGCGTGCAACTCCTGTATAAAAGCCAAAGGCCCTGATGTAATTAAGAACTAAGGCAAGAAAACCACGTAATTCTCCATTGTCATTTTGCAATGCAGTCCGAAATGTCTGATCCCCATTTAAACGCATAATAGCTTCATCTGCCATTTCAGGTGACTGACCTAGTAATTGTGCGAAGAATGCGTTTGAATTTTCATTGCCAGCACCATACATAACTCTCCGGGAAGGTGTGCGGTTTGTGATCTCTAAGGCAGTTTCATTGGCAACACCTGTGCCCATGTATTGCATTAACAAAGGCAATTGCTCTAGCGGAATTCCCTGCGTCACTTGCATTTTTATTTGCCCCCCTGCAGATCCCCGCGAAAGCATTGCGTTATTGTTGGAAAAGCCTGACTCACTTGATGTAATAAAATTACCCTCCATATGATCTCTGCCAGCCAGTGGTCCAATAGTTTCGTAAACATTTTTGATCCCTACAAGCGTGGTTATTAATCTCCTTCGCCCTGCTCGTGTTTCTTCAAAGGCCTCTGTTACAAATTCAAGGTCAGAAGTAGGCGGTGTGATGTCTGCTTCAGCATTGAAACCAACACCCCGATGAAGTCTTTCTTTTTTGTGTGCTGGACGCACGCCAGAATTATTATTTTCAGTTATCCAGTGTCGATCTCTAAACCAGCCACCCCATAAAAATGTACTAATCCACGTATTAAAACCTCCGTCTTCAAATTCAAAACCAACCTTTCGTTGAATCACGGGAGAACTTGCTGAAGATGTTTTTAAGTCTAGAAGATACGGACTACCTGCACGCATGGCACGAGCACCCATCTCATCGGCCTCTTTCTCTAAGTTTTTATCGTCATTAATATTCACAGAACCTTTCATCTGCATGGTAGGCTTCACCCTTCCCTGCTTCTGCTGCACCACATGCCAGCCTTCATGAGGGAGATGTTTCTCTTGTCCTGGCCCGAGGTGTATCTCGGTTCCTTGTGCATACGCTAATGCCTGAAGTTGTGCGGGTTTGGATGAATTGTAATGTACCTTAACTTCAGAGAGGTCCATGCCTGATAAATTTTCCAAGCCGGTCTTCAATGTATCAGGCATACCAGTGCTATTGGGTTTAGGACTTAGATTGCTATCTCCAAAAGCTCCCGCAAATGCCTGAAGCTGTGCAACAGTTCTGGGGCTGTTGTGCGTCATGTCTTTCATCTCTTTAAGTTGTGTGGCCTCCGTGCGATTGTTTTCAAATGCCCGTGTTGGGTTGGAAGTTTGCTGATTTGAACCAGCACGGAAAGAAGCATTTTGAGTAGGTGTAACGGCAGCAGCCTTCATGCGTAAAAGGTCGGAAACAAACACAACCCTAGCGAAAAAACTTAGTAAATGGATTGATTTATTGAGTGAAAAAATCCGCTCACCAAACATCCCGAAGGTTCACATAAATTGAGTGAAAAGTGTGTTGTACGGATACAAGGCAAAATTTCTTTAGACCCAACATTTATCGAACAGACTCCATTAACGGGCATTTATGGATGATCGGGTTTTAAACATTTCTTGACATAGTTTTCAATTAAAAGGATTCGGCTGCCGCAGTGGCTGCAGGTAAAGCTGCCGGGACTACCTTGGGAATTGGATCTTTTAAGTCCGCGCCTTCTTTACGGGTTACTCGTATCTTCACGCGCAATGGAAGCGTCCCTCCTCTCATGTTCTCGGACAATGCCACCCCACTTTGCTGGGCAGGGCCTAAGGCGGTTAAGTTTACATCATTCACCACTTCTACCTTATACTGCTTTTCTTTTAACGCCGCAATTTGCATACCGGCACGTGTTTTAACATCGTCTTGAGTACCTTCAATGATCAAATAAATCTGCGAGGTTCCTTTCTGAAATGCAGCGTTACATGCAGCAAGCGTACTTTGAAGCGTTTGATCATCTTTGCCAGTAACTAAATTCGTAAGAGTTAGCGTATGCGGCGATACAGTTGAATTTCTGCGTGTTTTACGAGCTGGAGTGCTGCCAACAGGCTGTGTTTTTTCCTTTTCTTTTTTAGTCGTAATTAATAAATCCATCAATCTGTGATGCATGCTTATTTCCTTTGCATCCATTGGTTTTTCAAGATATTCTAATGCTTCCTCCACAGGAACCATCATATCTCCTTCGATCATCTTGTTCTTCGGTTTATCTAGGGCCGCTAACTTATTCGTTAAGCCTTTATCTTTGATCGTATCTTTGGGAGCTTGAGTGAGGCCAGGTATCACCTTTTGCCAGCCCTCCTTTTTCCATTTAGACATATCAATGTCATCCTTCATCTCTGCCAGCAAAGCCCTCACAAATTCTATGGATGGGTCCGCTTTGTCAGGATCCCCGGTGAGAGGAGTAGGTGACATTGTTTCGTCACGCAACAGCGAAAAAATAATATCGAACTCGCCTTTAAATTTGGATTGTAGGTTTTTCCTTGCCTTTGATTCATATGCAAATATGCCTTTTTTGAAAGCCGCATCATACAACCGGAATTCTATTACAGGTATCTCTTCTAATTCGTTACAATCATTGGCATATGCTACTATTTGTGGTGTATATGCTCTGATGTCATAGTCTCCATCGAACTGTACTGTAGCGAGCTGAAAGGGTGCGGCTCTCTTACCTACTGTCCGGCATGTAAAGAAATATTTGGCTTTTGCATCTGTTCCTTTTTCATCAGCAGGGGTAGCAGGCACACCGGATGTACTGGCAGCTGCACCAAGTATTGACGCTGAGGCTTCTACAGTTGAAATCCCAGACACCCCATCTTTTAGAGGAGCGGCGCCAGCATTATTATTCCCTTTAATGTCGTCTGCCCCGATGTTTTCCGCCGGAATAGACTGGCCAGACTTGTGAATACCTCGCAATGCAAGATAATATTTCATTCGAGTCCAACCTTCGTCCGCTTCAGCAAAAGCTTCTGCCTTCTTTGCTTCAGCTTCTGTTTCATATTCCATTTCTGTGACATCACTATACCATTTTCCATTCGCTTTTTCTTCTATTTTGAACTGCTTCAAGTTCTTCGGTCCTGTAGTCAACCTTGATAACTTAACTTTTTTTACAACTTCAGGCTTCGCTACTATTTTCTTTGTTCCTTCAACAGCCGCTCTTTGCCCCATCACATCAGCTTCCTTCTCCAAACCATCATTATCATTTATATACATGCCACCTTTCTTTTGCAATGTAGGCTTCACCCTGCCCTGCCGTTGCTGCACTACGTGCCAGCCTTCATGTGGCAAATGTTTTTCTTGCCCTGGCCCAAGGTGTATCTCGTTACCCTGCGCATATGCCAATGCCTGAAGTTGTGCAGGCTTGGATGAATTGTAATGCACCTTGACATCAGAGAGGTCCATGCCGGAATAACTCTCTAAACCTGTCTTCAACATATCGGGCATGCCAGTGCTGTTGGATTTAGGACTTGGATTACTATCTCCAAAGGCTTCGGCAAATGCCTGACGCTGTGCAACAGTTCTGGGACAGTTGTGCGTCATTTCTTTCATTTCTTTAAGCTGTACAGACTCCTGGCGATTGCTTTCAAAGGTAGGTGTTGGGTTGGAAGCATGCCTGTTATCCGGAATTGACTGTATTCCCTTCCATGCGTTTTCAGACTCTGCCGACTGAAGAGATGTATTACTTGATTTTCTTGTAGAAAGCTTCATACATTTTTTTGATTAATGATTGTCGCCTACATTACTTAAATGGTTTTACCTTCTTTAGTGTACTCTTTCTTAATGCCTTGAATAATATCTGATAATTGCACTTCTGAACTTTTACGCTTAATGGTTTGTAACGAAGCATACCGAACTACATTCATAATCGTGGCGCCCGTGAGATTATACTGCTCTGCCAATCGATCAAGATCAACATCTGCTGCCAACGTTGTTTTATCTGAAAATGATTTTTGCCAGATAAGTTTTCGCTCGATGGGTTTGGGCTGTGGAAAATATACAAGCGATTCAAAGCGTCTGGTAAAAGCTTCGTCAAGATTGTCTTTCAAGTTAGTTGCCAATATGGTAATACCATCAAATACTTCAATGCGCTGTAAGAGAAAGGCTACCTCCTGGTTGGCGTAGCGATCGTGCGATGAAGATATATCAGTACGTTTTCCGAAAAGTGCATCGGCTTCGTCGAAGAAAAGTATCCACCCTTTGCTTTGAGCTTTATCAAATACACGTCCCAGGTTTTTCTCTGTCTCTCCTACCCATTTGGAGACTACCATGGACAGATCTATTTTATACACTTCTTTACCGGTGGCCTGGCCCAGCAAGCAAGCTGTCATCGTTTTACCGGTTCCTGGTGGACCGTAAAATAAAGTCCGGTAACCTGGTCTGAATTTTTTGCCCATCCCCCACTCTTTTAATAAAATATCGCCATGCTCCATCCATGATAATATCTCATCAATTTGTATTCGTGTCATCGAATTTAGTACGAGATCATCCCAATCTTGTGTTGTCGAAATTTTTACAGCGGGGAAATTTGCATTAAACCCTGGCTTGCGTACTTGCCCCAAGGTAATCTGTTCAAGAAATTCTTCTCGTATCTTTAAGGCTCCACTAAATATTGGTTCCCCTTCCTGTGGGGATTCTATGTACACATAGTTATCGCGTATGAATGGATGGTCTTGGGAGAATAAATGCAACAATGCCAATTTTTGCTGAAGATTGTCACCAGCTAGTATAAAAGCAAGTGTTTCACCCGTTGGAAAGAATGAACTATGATTGGTTCCCTTCAGACCACCAAATTCAGAATAGCTACGATCGGTGTTAGGATTTTTACAAAAAAAGACATCCAATATTTTACCATCGATATGCGGCGCCAGTGCCAACGCGAGTGTTACACGTTCCTCAAAATTGAAATTATGTTTTCGAATTAGCGTTGCCCAGTAAGAGGATGAACCTTCATGTTCAGGAGGAGTCACATCCGTAATGGATTGATACGAACATGGATTTTTAAAATATAATTTAAAGCCCGTATAAATCACTTCTTGTAACCATTGCATCTCCGTGCCTAAGTCGTGGGCATTATGTGGCATGGCTTGCATTACCATTCGATTACTATAGGTAAAGTCATCCAGGGTAACCGTACTACATGATATTGCCAGGGAAGCTCATCCAATACAACATCAAAAGTTTCTTTACTCACTTTTAGCAACCAATGATTATCCCTGAAACTCAACGCTCCTTCCCGATTCAAAAAAGCATTTCTAAATCCGTCATGTGAAATGTTTTTGAAAACATTAGTTTGTTGTAAAATGATTGACAACATACTTTCCGCTTCCAGCTTTGCTTCTTCTTCTATCGGCTGTGCAACATCAATAAAAGTTGTTACAGACTCACCGCATAACAATTTATTCAGTGGCAAATCATATTCAGTCCTCTCTTGCTCTGGAGCCACTGCATATTGCAAAAGTATAATTGCACAATGAATGGCATCTTCATCTACAAAGCTGTTATTCTTCACATACCCAATTCGTTCAAAAAGAGATTTAATAAAAGGAGCAATCAATACAAGTCCTGCATTATGAATATAAATCTCGTTTTCAATTTGTTCTTCCGCATTTTTTTTTATGGAACTAAAAGGTAAGCCATCGGTGTCCTCGAAATCTGCCAAGAGGTTGATCTCCTCAACCAACTCCGTTTCGTATTTATCCACAATCATTTTCGATTCAGTCTGTTCTAACATCAGAATTACTTTCTGATAATGCTTCAGTTTGTCAATATGAAAAACTGACTGTGGAATTATCTTTAATATTTTGTTCAATTGTCGAATTGCGCTTGTTATCTCTTCTTCATCCATTTTCTTCACCCAGCGGTTGAAGCCTTTTTCCAAATGATAAAACATTTTTAAAAATTGAACATCATCCGAATCGTTTCTCTGATCTGCCAATTTCACTTTTAGTTGTACCACATACGACGCTAATTCATTTGTATCCATGGATGCAGGAAGTGCCTGTATAACAGGTTGAAGCTTTTCAAGGAAAAGAATAAGCTGATCAACAGAATCGATTTGGTCGTTTTTATTAATTAATTCATGAATGGCCTTTGTAACAGAATTGCTTTCGAAAATATCGTTTTTAATCGCCGGGTGAATTTTTTGAAGTAAGCCCTGCATTTGTTTCACATCATCTAAAAAATTAACCTTAGAAAGGGTAATGCCTTTTTGGAAATGTAAATGATCAATCATCTCTTTAGTCAAAATTCCATCCGGAAGTGTTTCTAGAAAATTACTAAGTGCATCAATTAAATTATTTCTTTGTTCTACTGTAACAAGAGGCATTTGATTAAATATTCCGCTAAGCAATTTAATCTGAATCTGTGCAAGTCTTTCATGGTTAAATGCATAGCCTTTTTTATTAATCTCTTTCGCCAACTGCAAGAGGTCATGCTGATGTGCAGCCTGATATAAATTTGGATTGGTTTGCGAAAGAATATTTAAAAACTCCACGTCTTCAACCCGTTGAGCACCGCTGCTTTTCATACCTTGATTCAGAGAATTCATTAATAGACTAACGGATATCCGTTGATAGGACGCCCACTGCATTAAAAAGCTATGGACGATAAATTCTTTGGTTTTCAGATCTGTTCTAAAAAAAATGTAGATCACGATCGTCCAAAAATTTAGTCTGCTTGTTCTTGAAGATTCAAATGATGCATTGCCATCCCAAATTTCTTTCATGCTCCGAAAGAAATCCCACAAATGTATGGGTAAGATTACCGATTTAAAAAGGAGCATTAATACCTCATCCGAGGTATGCAAAATAAACCGTTGGAGGTGTTGGCGATGCTGAAGTAACCCCTTAATAATATCAATGATATATTGGGGGTTTTTCTGAAGAAGATTTTGAATCCACAAAGAAGGCAAAAGATCACTACTTGTATACGTACTGCGCCAAGGCAATAAACCAGTCTCTAGAAAATAGATAATCTTCTCCAGATCAGACTGCTCTTCTTTTATTTTTGTAATCGTAGAGAGCTTGACTTTTTTTTGCTCCACAAAACAATTTGCTATCCTCGAGTGTATCGATTCCTCCAATGAAGAAACGTCTATTTTTCCGAAATCTAACTCAAGTCGGTCGATGTGTAATACGGACTCCCGCTCATCAATCTCATTGCAATATTCCTCTAGTTTAGGTTTTATGACATCAGCAATTAACGCCCGAAGTTCTTCTTCAAGATCATTAACTTCACCTGATGAACTGGTGTGAAGTTCAAAAACAATTTTGCCTATGACATGACCTTGCCTCATTTGCATCTCTATTTTTTAGCATCCACGGGATCATTTGTAATAGTGATTAGCTTTTCTAAAAAGACATTTACGCCTGTATAAAGTTGAGTAGCCGATATAACACACGATACCGTTACGGTTAATAAAGGGGTTATCAGTGCCACTACATCGTCATCATAACTGTCTATCACCAAATCAACACCCAACCGAGCTTGCTCTACGCTTTTATTCTTATGAAATACAACCGCCTCACTTACGGGTTTATGATCAACACCTGCGACTAGCTGGTAAATAATACCACGTTGCGGGTTTTTGATAGTAACATTGGCAGAACTATTATTTGCAGCGGAGGCTGGGGCATCCCATTCCAAATCTACTCTAGGTCTTACGAGCAAAATCAATTTGGTTTTAAGCAATAGCTCGTCCGTACTATCCTTTCTTTGTTTGATTGCCTTGATAAAAATGAGTTGATCTATAGCAACGGGTGGTATTTCGAGTATGAGATCTACTCCTGTTCCTGCTATTACCGCAGAAGAATCAAAACCACTATTGTCCAATGGTCTTCGTACATACAGATCACGACTGGTGGATTCGTCTGTGTTGTAGCGAGCATGCCAGTCATCCGGATTAATCGTATCATAAACGATGTCATTCTCATCAAAGGATTTATAGTAAACCTGATATTGAACAGACTTTTGTGATGCTGTGATTTTAATTTGCCCTTTTGTTCCAGCGTATACAATCAGCGGATCAACGTCTACTTTGATGTCTGCATCCGGCATGACAAAAATCTCCATTGTTGTAATGTCCACAACTTCGGAATCAGCCTCTTCGAATGTTTTAGCGGCCCGGAGAACAACGGTAGTATTTTCACGCAAAGGATATGTAACGATGTTAATTTCTCCTTCTACTCCAATTACAGGATCAGAGACCGGATTATTATCACTATCAAACAACTTATAATTTACTTTTTCCTGACTGTCCTTTATAACAATTGTTGCCGACTGATTATAAGGTATAGCATTCGTCTCCTTGAGTACTACAATCAGATCTGTATCAATACCAATCTTAAAGTGAACCTTTGTGCTCAGTCGTGTTCTTAATTCTGTTTTCTCTGATTTCTTTATCGCATAGATCGCAAACTCACTATCCAACTTTAGATTTGCCACTTCTATGACGAGGTCTTCTCCGGTTCCGATCGCTGCAACGGTCGTTTTTTGTTCGACGTTATTGGTAATCAAAAAAAGTTGATATGCAACGCCTGCCTCACTGTCTTGAATAACTACCTTTCCGGTATGGTCGTAAGGCACAATTTTATTTTTCTCTGACACGGGCAGGTCGCTTAGCGGGTATGTTAATGCATTAGTAATAGAATCGATAATTCTATTACGCTGCCCTCTTAACTTATATTGACTTGTTCGTTCAGCCATTTCCAATCGCCATCCTTGATAGATAGTGGCAAAATCTTCAAATTTCTCGTCGGACATCCACACTAAATTAAAATCAACATGTGCGGGCGTTTCCTCTCTCAATACGGTATAGATCAATATTTGCTGTTCCTTAAAAGCGTCCAGAAATATATAGGTCACTTTTAAAGAAAAAATATCGGTTTTATCTTCCAGATACATCAATGCAGGCTGCTGATAGCGATCTGCTGCTATGGGTTTTAGCAATACATGTTCGACGAGAAAGAATATGCGATTGTTATCTTGAACGGATTGACCAAGTTTTATTTTTATTCGCTTCTCCAAACTTCCAAGCGATTCGTTACTGCTGGTGTAGTTTATTGCCTTGCCTCTTCCTGAACTTATTTCGGGATATTGTTTCAGGAAATCAACCTTATAGTGATCATAATCTATATTGTTGTTATTTTTCAAGCCTGACAAAATCAATGAGAAATGTGTGAAGTTCTCCGCATACCTCGCCATTAGATGATTGAGCAAACGATTCTTACGCTGTTTTCTTTCCTCATCGTCTTCTGTAAAGACAGAGAGGTTATCCTGATATGCCGGTATATTTTCTATGAGCATTGAGAACTCTGGAACGGAGAGCGGCACTTGTGAAAAATACGTCTCTATGGCTTCATAAGAAAATATATCCTTTAGATGGGCAACTTGTGAAAAATAGTTTGCCAGGATTTGATCGAAAAATAAAAGATAAGCCTTGAGCTGATTACGCTGCAGGATTCGCTTCGTGTCACCAGCATCTCCAAGTTCACCTTCACCTAATGCATATACGGAAGGGAAATGATTTTGTATAGAGTGATAATTTGCAATACTTCTATCTTTCCGCTCTGGAAAAATAACATCTTTCAACTCGCGACGTAGCTGTTTTTTTTCTTGCTTCTTTCTCAAATCCAAAAAAAGCTTTTCTACACGAGGTATATTAATTGTTAGCGCTAAACCATTTTTTTGCAAAACAATATCTTTGCCAGTATCGTATGCAGAGAAGTCAATATCAAGCGCTGGCGCCCGATCCGGCATAATGTCAAGTTTCCAATCTTTCGCCTGACCAGAGGAAATCAACTGTATATTTTTTATAGCTCGAAGACCTGGAACTTTGTGCAATACTTGTACAAGATCTGATGTGAAAATTGTTTTTCGTCTTTCCAAGCGAGACAATTCCTCATCATCAATAAATCCATGATCCAAAACAGGGCCGGTCATTATATCTTCCAGCAACCAATCCCTTTGGAGCATCTGGGGTAAGGAATAAAATGTTATTGTTGGTGAGATATGGTTCTCAATCGCCATGTATAGCGAAGCCAAAAATAATTCAGCATCTTCCACTTCACCTACTTCGATAGTTGCTTTTATTCTTATCGGTTGCTCATCAATAATCTTTACTTCATAGAAGTCTTCACATAAAGACCGGTTGGCATGTAACCGTTGCCCTACAGCTTGCTTAACCGATGACCCCGTGCTATCGGGCATAACATTTACCCAAATTCTATACAGACCGGATATATCAAGTTGCTCACCTTGATCTTGATCAAATACTAATTGCTTTTCGTTACGCTTATAGGCGACTGACTGCACTATCGTATCGATCCATACATTTTCAACACCCGGCACATCCAGAATCAGTTTTTTAATGTCAGTAAGTGTAACCGGACTGTTGGTAAGAATAACGGCTGGTGAACTGAAAACGTCATCACACTGTGAGGCCAACAAGTCCGGCACGTCATACGAAATACGATAGCTAAGATCAGTGATAGCATAGCAAAGCTGTTCCAGTATGGTAATACCTGGATCATGTTCATTATGATCAGTCCAAGTTTGGTTACCGAACTGCTGAATATAAGTAATGCCTTCTTTTCGAAGAAGATCAAAATCCTGACCAGGTTCACTTTTTACATTTTGGATAACCATGTTATGATCTTGTTAATACCCTTCTCTTGAACACAATGCATTTGCTGCAAACATGACATCTACAGTCCAATTTTCGCCAACATTATGAGTTTTAAAATCTGCTCGTATCCACCATGTGCCACCACTTATGTACATATATACCTGGATTATGGCTACACCGCTCGCCCCACCTTCGTCAATATCTCCGCCGGCTGCAATAAACCCAACAATAGCTGCGGTGTAATCCGCAACACTTACACCCGTATTTAAATTAAGATTATCACCTCTGTTTGCGAATCGCCTAAAGGTTAATGGAGTTTTGTCTTTGAATAAAATAACACCATTCCCTTTTGGTGATATAACAATGTTCTGATCTGGGTTGCTGCCAATAGCCTCTATCCGATTATATCCTATACCAATTCCCTGTGTAAGGTTTTGAGCGTAGAACGCTCCAATATCTGGTGTAATTTCATTATGACTTGCACGCACACGGAACTCGCCGGTTTCAACATGCAATTTCTTTTGAGGAGTAACAATCGAAATACCAACATTTCCTGTACCTCGTTGAAGAGTTATACCATTGCCCCAATTCCAATCGCCATTCCCGTTGTCATGAGTAATCTGTAAGAAATCTCCAGAGGCATTTGTACGAGGATGAAAAATAAACTTTTGATTATTCCCCTCTAAACCCAAAATAAAATTACCTGCAACATGTGTTAAGTCTTTGGGATTAGCCGTGCCTATGCCAAGAAGACCATTTTTTAATACCATTGCCGCCCTTCCTCCTGCTCCCGGGGTCAATTCCCCATCGGCATGTGTTCCTCCTATGTACCAAGAGAAATTTTTATCCGTGCGCTGATACAATGTGCTACCTTGAATACCAATACCGTAACCGGCAGCCAAAAGGTTGATCATCTGTCGCATTTGTGTACCGAAATAAACTGAGCTAGTCACACTCACATTTCCTGACAACTGAAGCGAACCATTCCCTTTTGGTAGTAAAATAATATCCTGATCAGCATTACTACCTATGGCCTCAATTTTATTGTACCCAATGCCAATTCCTTGTGTTAGATTTTGAGCATAAAATGTTCCGATGTCTGATGTCGCATTGTTATGCCCCGCACGCACTCTTAATTCGCCGCTCTCAATGTGTAATTGTTTCTGTGGTTCAGAGGTTGCCAGGCCTACACGGCCAGAAACTTCATCAATAAACAATCTACCTTTTCCTTGCGAAATAATGTTAAGCCCGAGAAGAAGACCGCCAGTACTATTCTGATCATTTAAATTAAACGACCATGTTGGAGCCGGATCAGAAAGTTTCCGGTAAAAATTCATCAGCTTCTGTACGCTTGTTTTTTCTCCTACAGCTTCTATGCTTAACGGATCGCCCGGCATTTTCACAAGACCATCTTCGCGCTGGTTCAAGGAGGCGTCAATGAATTCCGAAAAATCGGTTTCTTTAGGTATTTTATTTTTTCTAAAATACTCTTTTAATTGGGTTCTGTCTGTGTACTTAATTTCCATAGTTATAAATTTTATATTGAATCAAACAACTTTAAAGTCTAGTTCTATTTTCATGTATCCTATTCCGCTCAGGTCATCATAGTCAATACGATCGTCTTGAATAACATCAATATCATGTTCATTGGCTGATACTAAAATTGTTTCGGCAATGGGAGCTTCTACCTCATTAACATTATCATCTTGAGGCGCTACATAACTGAATTGAATTCCATCATCGCTGGTAAAGAATTTCAGACCAACCACATACGCCACACATTCCTGGTTTTCCAAAAAGTTGATAATAGTATTGGCGTATAATTTTTCACCAAAGACAATATCACCACCTTCAAATGCCCAAGGTGATAGGTATTGTTGCAATGCTTTATTAATAATTTGCTTGCTATACGATTCATTGTAGCCTGGGTTGAACCTGATTGACACTCTTATTTTTACTTTCAGGTAGCGTGGACTTATCACCTCTATATTTGCAAACGATGAACTATATTGCAAGAGATAATTCTTAATGTCGCCGAGAGAAACCTGAGACAATCGAGGTTCAAATGTATTCATGCCTTCTTTACCCTTCAGGTCCGGAATAACAATGATTTTAACCGATTGTGAATTGTTATTGACAGGTAATGCTTTTGCTTTATAAACTTCCGGGAATTTCTGCAGGATTAATCGCTCGTAATCCCATCCACTGATAGCGCGTTTTTTATGACGAAGACGTTCACTTATGCGGGTGTAAAAAAAAGTATCCTCTTCTGCAGGTCTTCCGCCAAAGGATGAATAGGGCTGATAGATTGATTTGATGGCGGAAAGATTATCTATCGTTGATGTAATGGCTTCCGGGGAAAGCACAGTATATCGCTCTGCCGAAGCTACTAATATAGATTCTACTCCCTGTGCGAAAATATCTTTAAGATTGTTAAGCCCAACACTGTTATTAGCAACCGCTATCTTTAACCAATGCTTATCAGGAGGCAGCATGGTACTATTATGAACTGCATCTTCAGGAATATTGAGTTGTAAAATTCCTGACTTGGATAGATTTTCAGTTGTATCAAAGAGAATATTAGCGTCACTAAGTTGTTGCCAACCTGTGTTCGTTAAGTAACTGTAAACAAGATCAGGCTTGGATAAATCCGGGTCTGCGCTTCCTTCTAAAAATTGAAAAAACAATGAGAGTACATCTGGAACTTGAAGTTTCTCAATACCGATATATAACGACCCCTCGTCGTCATATTTTGGTAAAAAGCTACCCGACACATCACTCTCGATATTTTCAACGCCAAACGGGTGAATCCGATAAATACTTCCACCGTCTTGATCTTCTGTTGAAATTGTTACGTTGGATGTATAACCGATTGCAAAGGTCTTCAACACCGGCACGTAAGGAGGATTTAATTGGTACTTCTTAGGGTCCAAAGGAGTTGTTGCTGAACTCGCTCTTAAATCCTGAGCATATGCCATGGATTTGCCCGATGCTAGCGATGGGTAATTACCTTGTTGAAAGTCAGGCTTGTTTAATTCAAGGTAGAAGAAACGGTTTGATTTCTGAATGTCTTGGCCATCCGTCCACGATGTTTCTCTAGCATCATATAAAAGTGCCGGATATTTTTGTTTGAGAGAATCTGAAATAGGAATTGACGTCTGTGGCGGAAAAATTTTAAGTGAGTCATTAATAGTATAATCGATGTTCTGATCACGCAATTTCACAGCTGCAGTAAATTCCTTACCTGTTACCTCCGGATAGTCAGCATAATAAGCTGAAATATCCTTTGGTAATCCCATCCAATCAAAGGCAAAGGATAACGTCTTAATCTTTTTAGCGACGATCTCTTTATTCAAAAAGCTAAATCGCGAGCCGGCCAACGGCTGATTACCGAAAGGTTCAAACGGCTTTTTTGCGTTAAGATCTCCATTGTCGTTTTCAAGCACCAATCCTTTGATACCGTCCACAGCGATTTGAATTTCTGTTTTTACTAATTGAAGATCTTTGTATATTGAATAGGGTGCTTTATTTTTTTTTCCATCCTGAACACTATTAATCACGATTTTCAACGACGGAACATTGTTATACGAATCGTTAGTATTACTTATAATCTTAACCGCAGTATCATTCTCAGCGAGTGAAATTTTTATTCCAATTACTTTAAAACTACGATCCCCTTCCTTTTGGTCTGCTAAAGAAAACTGAACATTTTTTGATTGTACTTCAACAAAGCCTTCCTCACTACTTAGCTTTACGGTAAAAGGCGGAGGGTTACTATTTAGCAAGCTTTTGCCAATCTTATTCGTGTCGAAATTATCAATGCCGAAAAAAAGTTTAACTTCAATAACTCTTTTACCTTCTTCCAGTATAAGGATGGGAGAAGAAATTAATATTCCGATTTCGGTCTCCTGCATTTGCTCTGCTACACCAAAAGGTTTCCACCCCCGACCAGTATCTGAGGTACGTACCAGCGTGGCATCTCCAGCTTTGTACAAATTGTACCATTCTTTTATGGTAGGTTTTTCTACTGTTATACTTCTTTTTGCGCGCATCGCTCGCTCCAAAACATCGTAACCAGGCTGCCAAGCGCTGTCAGGAGCATTGGCATTATCCAAATTCATAAGTATGGAAAAGTCTTTAACACCGAGAAAAAGCTCGTCTTGAAGATATGCCTGATGTCGAGGGTTGCCAAGGTCAGCATATATTTCCTTCAATGTATTTGAGTAAGCTGGAAGCGAATTTTCCTTTAACGGGTCACCCAATGCAAACTCCATCATGGCTTCAAAACTTGTTTTTTGCCTGACGGCTTGAAGCTCCTTCTTTCGATCGGATATCTCTTTCTTTGTATAAGCAGATGTTAACAGATCGAATAACCTCTTCCATGAATCGTCATCAACTTTTTTTGATTCCAATAAGGTGTCACGAATGCTTATGAGAAAACCAAGGTCTTCAAGCTGCAGAAAGAAATAACTTTCAAGCTGAACGGCCCACTGGTAGTAATCATCAAGTGTTTTAAACTTTGATGGAAGGGCCACCGGATCTATAGCAGTTTTCAGTTTTGTATCAAAGCTCTGTTTTGTGGTGCCCGATGTAGTAAATTGAGTATCCTTCTTTTTCGTCTGACCTGCCTTGCTGATTAAGTAATCTACGTTATTCCAGATGTCTAAATCATCAGGACCTGCGGTGTTCTTTGAAAAGAACAGCGTTTTGAAATCTTGAACATTTAATCCCACTTGAAATGAGATTAAATCTATTGTATTCTCCAATCCTTTGAGAAGATTAAAAAAAGTTTTATCCACAGGTGTGCCATCTGAATACGGAGGCAAATCATCTCCAGGATTAGGAGATCCCCACACCAGTTGCAGCACCGGCCAAAGACCAAAGTCCATATCTACAATGTCTTTATACTTTTCCTGCACAGCCGCCATATCCAATTCCTCCTTATCTAGAAAGACTGACTTCAATTCAGCTACGTTGGCGTTATTTAAGAGGAGATTGTGTGTGACTTCAAATTGCACATCTTCTCCGGAAGGTCCTTTCCCCGCATTTAATAGTGTCCCTTTTTTGAGTAAGAAGTTCCTTACATCATCTTCTAGTGTAATAACAGTGTGGACTTTATCGGGCTTAAAGGTTTTATTCTTAAACTGTAAGAGTTCTCTGTAATAATAGTCCAGATGCCGTTTTGTAAAATCATTAATGCTCTTTTTAGGATGTTGCAATAATTTCAAGAAAACCAGCATCAATACAAAATGAGGTCGCGACAACCAGGCTATTTTCTCAGGCTCTTGTTCTAATGATGAAGGATCATCCAGATAGCGAAGAATCTCTTCTATGCTTAGTCCAACAGATTCATAGTTTGCAATGGATTTCCAGGTGAGGTCACGATCTTCGGTGCCATCGTCATAGGGAAGAATACCGGCAAGTTTTTCTATGAAGACAAGCCAGTCCCCAATCTCTCTTTCGTCGGGTTGAAAGTACTTCGTGTCCAATGCATTCAATATGCGTCCGCTCTGGCTCACACCGTCTTTCATTAAAATTTTATAGGGTATTTCTTCGCTCATTATGTTCCTTTCACTTTTTGATTTGTCGGTTCAAAGCTTCCGGTTCCGACGTATTGTTTCATTTGATCAAGCTGTGGCGGATTAGTACCAGGGGGCTGAAATTGTGCGGGGCTCTGCACTTCAAACGTGGCAATAAATTTCGCGCCCTTTAATAACACTTTCTTACCACCTGTCGATCTTTCCGTAGCCTTTTGATTTGGTTCAAGACTTTGAATCTTTAGCGTTCCCGCTCCAGGTATGGAGTAAAGGGGGGTCGTGTACGTAGCGGGTACACTTACTTTCTTTTCATCGCCATCAACACAAATCTTTTTTCCGTTCAGTGTTGCTGGCCCCGTGGCCGAAAACTCACAACTACCCTGCACGATTATTTTTGCAGGAGGGAACGCCTCATCAACATCAAAGATCACTTTATCACCATCAACTAAAATCAGATCTGCCATTTACATCTTGGTTGATTCATTAATATAATAGGGGTACACCATGTTAAATCTTGAGTTTACCGCCTTGACAACATACTGTAAAGAGATAAGTAGCAAGCCCCGCTGCGCATCACTTTCAGTTATATCAATTTTTTCCAAGGTCACTCTCGGTTCATATAAAAGAACAGCGTCAGAAATAGTATCTGTCAGTTTATTAAGTAATGACTGATCCACTTCTTCAAACAGAAAATGAGTTAAGTCACTTCCAAAATTGGATACCAGGGTTCGTTCCCCTAAGCGCGTGGATAATAGCAATTCAAGGCACTGAAGTATATCATCTTCATCTTGAACCATATCTACCTCGCAACCTGCCGTAGAAAATCCAGGTGGAAAACTCCAGCCCCGACCCAGAAACGAATTATCCATGTGCCAGGCTTTTCACGTTTTCTGTTTCGGATTCAGCTTCTGTACTACTCATCAATTGCGCACTGGCATCTGCATGTATTTTTGAAATCAGTTGATTCACTTGCACAAAGGGCATTTGCCCGAGTGCCTCTAATACTTTATTTGTTTCTTCTACAGTGAGGGAAAAATTAATCGTTTTCATATGGTTTAATAGTTTTGTGTTTTATTTAATGTCTACTTTAGATCCTTTGATGGTGACGTTTCCGCCGGCCTCCAACGTAATATCTTTATCACTTTTGATGGTGATACCACTATCATTCATTTCTATTTTATTTTTGTTTTGATCCAGAATGATGATGCTTTTATTCTCATCATCAATCGTAATCTTATTTTTTTCGGGAGTCTCTAACTCGATGACCGACTTCTTATCATCCTTGAAACTGAGTCGCGCTCCATTTTTCATCACAATGCCTTTGTCGACATTCTCCTTGGAAGATTTAAAGCTTTTAGGAATAGTATTGGTATTGCTGTAAACGGATCCCAATATCACAGCCTGCCTGGGGTCGTCATTAAAGAATCCTAAAATCACTTCATCGCCTTCCTCAGGAAAAAAGAAAAGGCCTCTTTCTTTTCCAGCATAAGGAGTAATGAGCCGGGCCCACACAACACCTTCCTCTTTTGATTTAAAAGCAGGCACTTTTACTTTTACTCTGAAGTTTTTGTCTTTATCCTCATCAAACTTATCGATCACTCCAATTTGTAATCCATGTATTCCGGGCATCAAGGCCATGGCTGGCTTCTCTTCCGTATCGCGGCTTTGCAAAAACCATTCAGAAGAAAGCCCGAATTGAATATCTGATATCCATCCTTCCTGATCAACACGGTGACGCACACCACTTATCAATCCTTTTCCTTTGAACCGATTTCCAATACCTTCTAATTCTACAGTTTCACCGGGTTGGAGATCAGCCCTTCCTTTTATCGAGATCTTACCTCTGAACAACGACATCCTTGACTTTATCAATTTCGCATTCGTCCACACTTCGATTTCCTTTTCATCAACCTGTGCACAGTTCATCACCAGATAATCAGCATCAAGTTTCTTTCCAAGCTCGTCACCTTTCAGATTTCCGAACGCCGGAGCAAAGGCCTGTGAAGCTTTTAATGGTGTGAGCGCTTGCTTTTTTATATCCCATGTAGTACCACTCACTTTCTCTAACTGATCGCCAGCGTTAGACTCCCACTCCAATTCGTAAAATTCATCGAGCCCAAATACAATCTTACTTTTCTTGCTTTTGCCATCCATGTCTTTTAAAGGGCTTACCAGTACTTCTTCATCGCCTGCTATCACCCCACATCCGTTAGCATCTACTCTTGACATGATAAAGTCCCAATCCGAACAATAATACTGAACAAGCTGTTTGTGTTTATAGGATGCTTCTATTGAACATGTGGCTTTCATTTTTGCATCTTTGAATATTCCAGAAACAATAGCATTATCATCCTTGTCAACAAAAACAGAACTTTTACGAGTAGTCGTAAGATTGAATGCTTTGTGTTTCAATTCTATGGTCAATAAAAAACCTTCTTGGTTTGCATTAATAATTTGTTTGAGTACGTTTCCTTTAAACACAGTGGCTTCTTTGTCGGCCTCCGATTCATAACGAAGTTTTATTTCAATCTCCATTCCAGGAGCAAAAAATTCAGAATCTGCAATTTCAAATTTTCGTTGCGCCGCACTGCCGTCAATAAGAATTATGCGTGCGTCAGGAATTCTGTTTATCTCTCTTGAAATATCCATCGCAATCACTTGATACTTCGGATCAAGTTTTTTTCCATTGCTCGATATAGTAGCCGTGACGATGCCCATTCTATTTATTTTCTAATGGCGGAAAAAAAATCCGCTGCCCTTGTTTAAGATTTCTAAAATCATTCATCTGATTTACCCGAGCTACAGCAATGTAGAGACTCGCATCAGAGACACCGTATACCTTTTCTGTTAACAAGGGTAATGTATCGCCTTCCATAACGGTAATAACATGGGTAAGATCAGGTGAGGATTTTCGTTCAAGCTTTGCTATTTTATCTTTTGGCAAATCTTCTACAAAAACAACTTCCAATTCCGCCCTACGGGGCGTACCATCTTTACCAAAGGAAGTATACTTAATGTCGAGCGTCTTCAGTTTGCAACTAAAATTTACGCTACCCCATTCTATTTTTAGAAAGTTAGGTTCATGGATTTCTCCGTTCATCTGATAACATGCCTTCATAAATTCATCCAACTGCTCGGATACGGTTTTATTGCTTGATGTAAGTGCAGACATGCCATAGTCGAGCGCGTTACTATTGACAAGCAGCAGGGTAAAGCTCATTTCTTCTGCCAGACTATAAGCATAAGATGCCGAATTTTTACTGCTGTTGATACCCCGATACTTTGCATATTTATTTTCATGACGCGTCGTTATCGACTGAGGATTCATCAGCACTTTTATTGGACTGCCAGCAATTTTACTTCGGTCAACGTCCGTATACGCCGTTACTTTAAGCTTCTGTTCTTTTGATGGAACTATTGACATACTTATCTTTCTTTAGCACGCTTTAATATCCGCATCACTTCATTCACACAGGCATTCACCAGTGCTTCTTTATTTATATCCGCCTTGTTATCATTGTCTTTTTCTTTTCCTGACCATGCATTATCCTGACTTATGACGGCACGGATAATAACTTCTTTGATTTCGACAGCCATTTTAAATTCTGATTGGTTTGAATTTGAAATAGGCTAGTTCCAATGTTTCGATAACAACTTGATTGGAATTGGCATCCAAGTCAGACATGGACCACTTAACAGGATAAGCTTTCAAAAATAACCAGGAAGCAAAAGGAAGATTAGACTCGTCAAAGAGAATAACCAATACGTCTGACGGATACAGCTTCAATTCAGAAATGGCTTGGTCAATCTGCACGTTTAAGGGTGACAAGTGTGCCATGCCTCTTTCAAGCCTGAGGTTCTCATACTTAACCTTTTCAGGAAATCGAAAACCAGAACCTTCATTCATACCACCCTCATCCTGAGAAGAAGTTTCAATAGAAGCAGATAGTCCGGAAACTTTCTGAAATCGAATATCGATTGGATTTGGAATGATGCCTTTTATTAAGAAAAAGACACCAAACCGAAAAGCCAAGGGCGGATCCTGAAGTTTTAAAGCTCCTAGTAATTTTTCCGTCATACAATTTTTTTATTCGTCACAATGAATAATTGACTTTTAGGCTATGTGCTATAACTTCAAGAGTCTCTATCGCTACTTCATTATCAGTTGCGCTAAAGTGTGGCATTTCCATTTTTATTGGCAATGCACCTTTCACCAACCAGCGCATCAACGCAACGCCCGTTTCATCACACAAATCAATGGTAATATCCTTTTTCAAATCATTAAGCAAAATGAATTTAACTTCGCTGTTAAGCCATTCATACAGGAAAGCCTTTTTATCGCCTCGCATCACGCCTTTCTTTAATGTTATTCTAATGGGGTTAACCATCCCTCTCATAATGTTTATACCCGTTAGAAAGCTTAAGCCATTTTTATAGACCGTTTGTTCATACTCTACGGTGAGGCCGCTCACTTCAGAAAATCCCAGTGTAGTAGATCCGGATGAGCCTATCAAATTATCGTCGTTAATTGTTACACGATAATTATAGGCTGGAACCGGATAAGAGGCGATGATATTTTCTTTTTTTAAGGCCATCTTCTATTCAATCAATTCTCTTCCATGACAACCCGAGATGCTATCAGTTCCATCGACTCAATGGCAGCATCATTCGAGTTCGAGTCAAACGTGGGAGCATCAAGTTTGGTTGGGAATGCATCAATTGCTTTCCAGGTTACAATTGCATTTCCTTTTTCATCACATAACTTTATAGCGATATCTTTTTTATCGATCTGGTTGATGGTGATCTGCTTGATCCAGCCATAAAGCTTTTGAATACTATTCGCTTTTACATAGCCTTTCTTTAAGGTAATGGTAGCATGCGAACGCTGAGAAGGCATGATCATGATGTTAGGTCCTGGGCCAGGCTCAGTTGTTTTACTCTCCTTATAGGTACTGGTCTCAAATGAAATAGATAGACCAGATACTTCGGAAAAGGCAATTGTTTCGGTATTATCACCGATTAGGTCTACCCTATAGTTATAGACCGGTAATGGATAGCTTTTTGCTACGTCAGTTGATTTTAATGCCATGATACTTAAAAGTTAGTAGTGATACATTTAATTAAATTAATTAGGCCTCTTGAAGTTTATGCATAAACTTAATGACGATAAACTCTGCAGGTCTCACTGCGGCAATTCCTATTTCAACAATCAACCGGCCTTCCAACACGTCTTGTGCAGTCATTGTTTTACCTAACCCAATGTTCACATAATAGGCCGCTTCAGCACTTGATCCAGCGAGGGCACCTTGTTGCCACAAACCATACAGATAACTATCAATCATCGCTTTTACCTTGAGCCATGTTGTAGCATCGTTACCTTCAAACACAGCAAACGCTGTGGCCTTTTTAGTTGACTCTTCAATCAGGTTAAACAATCTTCTCACCGATATGTAACGCCATTCATTATCGTTACCTGCTAATGTTCTTGCACCCCATACCAATGTGCCTTTACCCGTAAAACTTCGAATAACATTAATGGATTTACCAGCATCCGGATCCACATTTAGACCACTTTGCTCATCATCATTAATTTTAAATGTTGGGCCCAATACGGAATTCAAACTTAAATTAGCGGGCGCTTTCCAAACACCGCGTTCTCGATCGGTCTTCGCATAAATTCCGGCAATGGCGCCGCTCGGAGGAAGTGTAATTTTTCGCTTGGCTAATTCCGTTTTAATCTTGTTATACAAACTGGTGTTGGTATCCTTCTTAGAACTCAGAGACACACCAACGTCGCTGCCTGTTAAAATACTTGATCCAACAGAATCAAGTTCCTGGTCACCTGCTCCATTTACTTTAATGTCAAATCCGGTTGTGGTATTTTTTGATGACCAATCTTTCCATTTGTCAACAACATCTTTGCCCTTCATTCCTTTCACATTTCTAATCTCAATGGCAACACCTTCTATCTTAAATTCAGGATCAGCCAGGGAACCTTTTACGATTTTGATAGTTGGTATGCCGGTATCGGTTCCTGTATAAGCAACTTCTACGGCATTATTTTGCACGAACGATTTTGCAGATTTACTTCCGGCAATAATAGAAACAGAATCTTCAGTATACTGGTATGGTATTAAGGTATTGAGGTAAGGCGCATACGCTGCACCATATTTCAAATCATTCGTGCCAATGTTGTCACGTAAGTCCTTGGTATCCTGCGAAAGCCCATCTTCTTCAATAACATCAGCAATGAGAAACCTGTCGCCCAACGTTGCACATTGATCCAAGGCTTCTTTACATAAATTGTAATATTCTGCCTTTGCTAAACTTACCGCATCGGTTAATACAATCAGTGTTGGTTCATCCTCTTTCTTTAAGCTTTCAAGCGCTTTTTCAAAATCTCCGGCTGATGGGGTCGCGGTAAAATCTCCGGTGGAAATAATATAACATCCGCCTCCACCATTGTCAAAATAAATCTTGAGGCTGTAATAAAGAAAAAACTTGTCGTCAGCAGTATTCTGAATACTGAAGGAATCCACGCCGTTCACTGTAGTAACAGACACTTCAAATTGTTTAGCGAAAGCCTTTCCGAAAATCTGTTCAAACTCCAGCATCGTGCTGATCTTAACGGGTGTAAACTGTAGATCATCAGATTTTTCTGTGTAACCTATAAAAACAGGTACTGCCGTTGATACGTCTGCCACCGAAGGAGGAAGCGTAGAAATCTCTTCTACATAAACACCAGGGGTTGTGTAATTTGCCATAAATTATTTTTTTTGGTTTTTTAAATACTTTATCACCTTAATACCACCCTCTTCAGGGCGTGGATTGGGCAGGTGTTCAACCAATACCAGATTATCTTTTTTGAGTTGTATGTTTCTTCTGCCACCTTTAAAAAAAGTAATGGGTGTGGTGGATTGAATTACTATTTTTTTTGCTTGTGGATAGTCTTGATTGAGAAGATTTAGAATTGAGCCATCAAGGTTTCCCCCCAACGCTACAGGAGTTTTGAATTCAATTTTTGAATCTTCATCCCTTGTACCCGCTTGTTCAATTCTAAATGTGTCGGGACTATCTTCGTCGGTAACCACTACATACTTCCAGTAAATCTTCTTTGATTCAAAGAGCAACGAAAATGTGGGCGCCTCTTTTTTGAATGCAATATTTTTAAGCTTAATTAATCCAAATACTCCCGATTCCAGTTGATTTCCAGACGCTTCCTTACTGACTTGAAGATCATAACCTTTGGATGTATTCGTGTATAAGAGTGAACTATCTATTGTGGCAAGCTCAGTGAAATGATGAAATTTAGAATTTCGCAAGGTGAGCTGGAAAGAGAACGTGATATCATTTGCAATTTCAGTAAGTGATTTACCGCTTTCGGAAGATGCTAAAACGGACAAGCCCGTTGCAAAGGAATTTAGTAGAAGTCGGTTCTCACGAAGTACCTTTTCACCTTTTACGTCTGGTGCTATCAAAAAGTCGGTACAACCTTCGTCATTGTAGTACGCATGTTTTAATGCGATATGAAAAAAGGGTTGATATTTCATTGTAGTAAAGTTTTAATGACGCTCTCGCCAACAGAAGTTAACACGCGAGATTCCTCGTCTTCAAAAACGATCATCTTCACTTTATATAAAGCAGAAGGAACGTAGGTTGTACGTAAGGCATTCCATATTTCATTTTGGTTAGAGAATGGCATCGTCATTAGCTCTACAACCAAATGATCTACATTTTCCGAAAGTTGGGGTGTGCCCTCATGATCAAAAAACTTGTTGCTCTGAAAAAATTTAATAACGTAGGAGAGATATTTGAGCGATTCTTCGTATGCCGTAAAGTTGCACACAAACAACACAAAGAGATTAAGTCGAATTTCGGGGTTTACACCTACGCGCGTTCCGTCGGCACGTATTTGCAGATAAGCGTTGTCAGGTCGCAACGTATTCTCTTCTTCCAGATTAATTATTAATGGAGTAATGGCATTTTTTGGAAAGGAAATTGTTTCCGATCGTTCGGCGTTCATAAACACTACCTTGTCCTCCTGCAGGGAATCGCGATTTCTTAAATATTGGTTGAGTTGATCTTTTAAAAAGCCCAGTACTTCGTGTATCATGGTACGAACATAAATTCGCCCTACGAATTCGCTAAATTAATTGAGTAGATAGTACCTAAAGATGAGCCAGTGATCGGTAACATCGAGTAAAAAAAGCCTCCGAATAGAAAAAAAACAAAATTAACCCCGGGTTAATTTTACTGAAAGGCTTTGTACTTTAAAGACCATTTCACATCTTGAGTACCTTTTCAAGAATAACTACTCAGTCGATTATTCCCGAAACAAATGTCTTGACATTGAGTATAACTAACCCCTAAACCATAAACCGATGAAAAAAAAAGATGAGAATTACACTCCACCCGTTATTTACGATGACCAAATAGTTGTTGGAAAAAAGATTGCCCGCGTCGTTATTGAGGCCATAGATGCCGACATGCCAGATGCCATTCTGTTCAAGCCTATGTGTTATCTGGCATATCAAAATACCATGGATCCAGCGGATCCTTTTACGTATTTTTATTATGCCACAATCGTTGTTCCCGAAGGGACTCCTACCATTGACTGCAGCATTGAACCAATAAATGCCGTGAATTTCGTTACGTTAACGATCGATATAACTGGTAGTACCAATAACAACGTCTTATACTTCATGCAGATAAGCAATATGCCTGCACCGATCGGATTTCCGCTTTCCGGTGTGGAATTAAAAGTATTCGGAAATGCGAGCACTGGTGGTACAGGTGGAGTAAAACAAGGACAAGGAACTACAGCAGTCGGGTATCAAGACGCTGATGAAATGCCCGCATCATCCTTAACAAGAAAATGAAGAGTAGAGAATTAATTCTATTCGCACTATTATTATTATCCCTGGTAAAGGTTGGCTTTGCTCAACCTATTCAGGCAGATGTTCACAAGCTTAAAATGGAGCTTAGTGAACATCTGTCAGACACCGCAAAAATTAAAACTTGTCTCAAGCTAGGTGTGCTTTACTCTAAATATCAGTACGATTCTGCCTATTATTTTACGGCGCAAGCCCTCACTCTTTCTGAAAAAATAAATTATAAAAAGGGTATACTCAATAGCTATATGCAATTGGGACCAATTCTAAAAAACAAAGGTGAATATCAACAATCTATTGAATGCCTTAAAAAAGCGTTGACATTAGCACGACGCCCTGCAGACTTTGGCATGATCTATAATAATATGGGGAGCACCTATGTCAAGCTCGGTCTTCTTGATTCAGCGTTATCGAATATGTTAAAGAGTCTGGATATAAAACTCCAAGCCAAAGACATGCCTGGAATTGTGAACTCTTATATCAATCTTAGTAATTTTCATTTCTCCGAAAAACAATATGATGAAGCCAAAGAATATTGCATAAAGGGTTTAAGAATAGAAGAAGAATTAAATAACCCAGCAAGGCTAACTAAATTGTTTATCATTCTAGGAAATATCTATTATGTAAAGATGGATGCTGATAGTGCAGAATATTTCTATAAAAGAGCATTATCATTTCAAAGTACGAAGAATGATGTTATAAGCTCCATAGTATATCTCAATCTTGGAAACATACATCAACAACGCAATGAATTTAAATCTGCTTTAACAATGTATCAAAAAAGTCTTGAGTTAAGTAAACTTTCAGGTGATGTTAATCAAGAAATAAATTCAATGCAGAACATTGGAAATATCTATGAGAATTTAAAGGAATACAAAGAAGCAATTTCTTACTATGATCAAGCTCTTAAGGAATGTCGACAAGTAGCTTCTAAAGATTTGGAAAAAGCGATTCTCTTTAATATTTCGTCATGCTATAAAAAACTAAATGATTATGCCCGGGCATTTCAATACTACGTACAAGCCGATTCACTAGCAGATGATTTATATAACGAAGAGCGGGAATCTCAAATCGCAGAAATGCACGCCAAATTTAAAACGGAGCAAAAAGAAAAAGAAATTGTGCTTCAAAAGGCGGCTAATGAAAAAAAGATTTACGAAAGAAATGTATTCATCCTTACATCCATTCTACTATTTGCCCTCCTTAGCATCGTCCTCCTGACCTATGTTAAAACCAAACGTGTCAATAAAACATTGGCCAGTCAAAAAAAGATAATTGAAAAACGTGAGCACGAAAAAGGATTTTTACTTCGTGAATTACACCACCGGGCCAAAAACAACTTGCAGTTAGTCTCCAGTCTATTAAACGCACAGGCCAACCAACTGAAAGATCCAGAAGCAGCTGATGCCGTTAAAGAAGGCCAGGCACGGGTTGAAGCCATGGCACTCATTCATCGTGATCTATATAAAAGGGAAAATGTAACCAAGGTAAACTTGAAGACTTATCTTGGAAACATGGTCAATAATCTGATGAGTTCGTACAATTTCTCACCCTCTTCAATTACCTTAGTAATGGATGTAGCAGAAATTGAAATGGAAGCTGATCTTGCCATTCCAATAGGCCTCATTGCAAATGAGCTTATCAGTAACTCGTTCAAACACGCTTTTACAAATCAGCAGTACCCAGAATTGGTTATTGAGGCAGGTGAAATGACAGAAGATGAATTGCATCTGCTTGTTCGAGACAATGGACGTGGAATTAAAAGTGGGGCTTCAAAAGAAGAATCATTCGGAGTCACAATGATCCATTCGCTTGTTAAACAACTTCAGGGCTCCATTTCGTTTGAAAATTCGAACGGATGCGCGGCCACCCTGGTTGTTCCTTTACGTAAAGATGAGCTTGTTGAAATTTGAAGTTATGAAAAGCCCAGAAACTTTCGAAGAACGGTAATACATCTTAAAAATTTGATGTCCTTGAACTTATCGACAAATGAATGCACTTAAAATATTAGTAGTAGAAGACGAGGCCATAGTAGCATTTGATATTACTACTCGCCTGCGAAAAAAGGGCTATGAAGTAATAGGCAATGCATCAACCACTCAAGAGGCTTTAAATATTCTGAAGACACAGGAGGCGGATCTCTGTTTACTCGATATTAAATTAACTGGCTCGGAAGATGGTATTGAATTAGCCCGACAGATCAAAGAAACCACTCCTTTGCCAGTAATCTTTCTTACTTCGATGAACGATGAAGATACTTTTGAACGTGCAAAAGGGACCAACCCTGCAGCCTACATGCTAAAACCCTTCAATGATCTGGAACTTCAAATGGCTATTGATCTGGCAATCTCCAATTACGCGGCAGGAAAAATAGCGCAATTAAACTTTACACCGCCTGATGTAAAAGAAGATGATTTTTTCAGCCTGAAGGAAAGTATTTTCTTAAGAAAAAAAGAAAGATTTGAACGCGTCGATTTTAAAAATATTTTTTGGGCGGAAGCTGAAAGTAACTACACCACGATTGTAACTACCACGGGACAATTTGTGCTTTCTGTCACGCTTCAAGAAATTGAAAAAAAATTAACAGCTCCATTCTTTATGCGCATTCACCGCTCCTACCTAATAAACCTGGAACACGTTGCCTCCATTGAAGGGAATATGCTTTACATCAACAGCAGATCATTTCAAGTGAGTAAGAGTAAACGAGATGAAGTGTTTCAACGATTTAAGATAGTCTGATGTAAGAGAATAAATATTTACACCGAAAGGTCAAGAATATATTATAAACATGTAATCAATACCCTCAATATGCAGTTGGCCCGGCTGGGTTATTATTTATTGCATTGATAAAAATACCTATACGTTGCGCTAAGGGCAGCCATTGAGCAATAGGAATTGGCCCTTGTATTCGCCTCAATTCAAGTATGATACCATCGATTCCTGCTAACCCTCCAACATTGTTATCGACGTTGTTGCCCATGCTTCCCAGTGCCGGTTCAATCTTTCGCCTTGACCAATTATTTTTTTTAAGCTTGTCAGTGCCTTGTGTTATTCCTCTCAACCAGGCACTCCGTGTAAGACTGGATATAAAAATACGGTCATTGTTATCCATAAAACCATGACGAAAGACTTGTCTATTTCCGGTATTTTGTAAGTTAATTGTTGTGAGTATATAATCTTCAAACTCGTCCGGATGTGCCGTAAAGTAATTTCTTTCTGCTAATGGCAATCGACTGTAAATTGCAGCATAATCTGTTCGGGCCATAATGGGTGCAATTAGCTTGGAATAACTCAGTGCTCCATGATAAGCAACAACTCCTGATGCGTAGGCACTATTTCCTTTATACAAGACAGGAGCGATAAGTCCAATCAAGCCTTTTAATTCCGTGCTGGGAGGATGCGCATAGCCCAATGATATGTTATTTGCCGCAACTGCATTTATACGATTTACTGCTGTGAGTATTAGGAGCTGATCACCCAATCCCATTAGCTCAGTTGAAGCAGGCCCTTGGATAGCCGCTGCATGATCATTGCGAATGGTTTCTAACATGGAATATATGCCGTCTATTCTCAATCCTACCGTTGATTGAGGCTTCGCGCCCATCGGCACAGTTACCGGAAATATCTGAACCGTTTTCAGCATATTCCCCGGCAAACCGTTAAGAGCATTTCCTCCATCAAATCCCCCACCGGCTATGCCAGGTGCAATACCGACGGCGGCATTTTGAAGGGCCGTTGCCGCTGCCGTAACACTAGTCAAAAGATTTGTGATATTTAACGGAACTGACTCATCCACTTCATCGGTTACAAACTCAATGTCAGAACCGAGAGGGGATTCATCTGCCTGTATCTCAAATCCAGGTTCACTATAGAATGCATCACCTTTCTTCATGTTCTTTAAAGATTGATAATTGGCATTTCCTGTAATTTTTTTACCGAGAAAAGAAGTTTTCCTTTTTTCCTTTCTTACAAGCCAGTCCGTCTCAAATTCAAATCCCACCATTCGTTGAACTACAGGGTTTTGTCCCTGCGCTTTTGATGGCAATTCTTTCGAATTCTCGTTACAGGAAGCAGTTGCCTTTTTACCCATTATGTCTGCTTCTTTTTCAAGTGAAGAATTATCATTAATAGATATCCCGTTAACATGATTTGTCTCTTGTACCCGTCCTTGCTTTTGCTGTACAACATGCCATGCTTCGTGAGGTAAATGCTTCTCCTGTCCATGACTAAGATGTATTTCATTGCCTTTTGCATAGGCCAATGCTCCCACCTGAGATGGCTTGTTTGAATCATAATGAACATTAACATCAGACAAATTAAGGTTTGAAAGTTCTTCCAAGCCTGTTCTTAGATTTCCAGGCAAGCCTTTACGTTTAGAGTTAGGTATAAAATTATTTATACCCATTGACTCTTTAAAGATCTTGCATTGCATCACGTTACGTGGACTGTGAAGAAGACTCTCTTTCGTTTGTTTTTGAAAAACATTATCAGATCGCCTGTCTGTCCAACTAGCCTTTGGCTGAATTATCACATGACCATGCTGTGAATCACATTTTGAACAATTATTCTCTTTTGTCAAAAGAATCCTCATTTCAAGGGATTTTAAATTTATGCACTCATTTATTAAAGTAGAACAACCAACAGTAACGCTCCGGCCAGTCCTCCTGAAATACCTAAAAATGTTTTGCGTTGACTTTTCAATTTTTGAACCTGGTCATCTAATTTACGGTTCTCATCTACTTTATCTTGATACGCTTTCACAAAACCCTCCGAATCAGCTTTGCATTTTTCCAATACATTAGTGATGTCTTCTGTATGACTTTTATATTTTTCAATGATACCCTCTTTATCCTTAACTTTTTCTTCCAGCTGTTCTTTGTTCCTAATGCTCTCCTTATCTAACGAATCCAGCCGGTTGTTGTAACCCGATACAGTTGAGTCCATCTTATGGAATTGTTTTTCCATGTAACGGTATTTTGAATAGGTCTCAATATCCATGATGACCATGTCATGACATGGAATAGTGTAGTTGCTTCCCTTCATACCTACTATTTTTTCAGTATGACCGTCACATGTATCTTGTGCCTTTACTTGCATGACGGAAAGTATTATTGCAAGCGAAGCAAGTAGAATGTTATTTTTGCTTTTCATCGTTCTGTAAAAAATCAAGGGCTCTTTTAATTTCTGCATCTTTTTGAATTTTAGTTAATTTCGTCCATTCCTGCTTTTGCATTCCTTCCAACGCATCACGATACGTTTTTGCTTCTTCCCGAAGGCCATTTACTTTTCGGTTTGAAATTGTTATCAAACTGTCCATGTTTTTGGTTTGAATGCTATCGGCTAATCCAATGTCAATATAGTTCTGTTTGAGCCGGCTCATTTGATTCGCGAGTTCCAAATTTTGCTGTTTCAGTTGTTGAAGATATGTATCATCAACTGAAGAGAAGGGTTTCTTCAGCATAAGGATTATCAGAATAATAATGATTACCGCCTCAATAGCAATGAACACAATTTTTTTATCGATGACCATGGTTAAAAATGTTTTAGTAAATAAGACTTTGATTCCATACTCAATGCTCGTTGATTACGATCTCAATTTCAATTAAATTGATCTATTGAAAAGAGTTTTTGAGTGAACGTTCTATTTAATTGAGTAAACTGATCCGAGATATTTTGAGAAAGCGGCACCAAAGCCCAAAAACTAGTGCAGCCTAAGCCATTACTGAATTGACTTGCCGCCTATTATTCTCTGAAGCGTATTTAAGCAGGCTTTTAGAAAGATTAGGATCTTCAAAAAAACAATCCAGTACTTTCTCTTTATCAGCAATCAATATGGTGCTGTCCTCTTCAACTACATAATAATCCGTATTACTTGTTGGATGAATACCTGGAATAAAAGTATAGAATGCTTGAGCCTTAACATGTAAATGACTACCCTTATAAAAAGTGAGTGAGCCTGAAATTATAATAACACTTTCCTTACAGTGCTCTTTACTTCCTTTTTGAACCATTTTAAAATTAAAAACAGAAGCCAATAAAATAAGTTTGTATTCAGGAGCAACATGAAATAGTGGGACGTTTTTTAAAAGCTGTACTTTTTCATAGATAGTCTTTGTGTCAACTGCATTGACTTTTGACAATTTAATCTGGGGTAGAAAGTTCGGGATAGACAGACCTGCCGTATGGTGTTGTAAAATCGCCCATGCCATTTCATGTATAAGTTGTTCCTTATGAAACAGGCATGCAATAATTTCATTTCGTGCGTCTTCATTGGCATAAAAATCTGCCAAAACGTTCAATGCATTCAACTTCGTCCATAATGTAACCGATGAATAATCTCTGTATAGAATATTAACAGCACGGTCCATTATTGACAATTGTTGTTGAGGGAAAAATAATTTCAGTCTTTCAATACTTTTATCCAATGTCACATTATCAAACCATGGCGCTATAAGTGTCACAATATCTTGGTCAAAGGTATTAGCCGCCACCTCAAGAGCATAGATATGACTTTCAGTATCATTCTTATCAATCAAATTTGCTTTAATAAGCTCAACTGTAGCATATCCATATACAAAACTTAGTAACATGTATAAGATGTCAAAATATTCTTTACGCTCAATTCTTAAAGATTTTATTAATTTATTGCAAGTATCGATATGTTTTGCTTTATCAAGATCCAACAGACAAGCGCTTAGCCAAGTAATCATGCTAATCGTTTCAATGATTTCGCCTTTAATTAGTGAATGCTCTTTACCCGAGGCAGTATAGTTCAACGAATATAAAATTCGTGTCGTCGACAGCTGTATTTCCCTGTCTGGGTATTTAAGCTTATTGAGCAAAAGTGACTTAGATGCTTCGGTACCAATCCTAAAATATAATTCGAGAACCTTTAACCGAATTCCTCCTGTTGAAGACTTTGCAAACAAATTTTCAAAATTATTCAACACTTCCTTATCACCTGAAATAGAACGAAGTTCCCATTTAAGCAGCGTCTCCTCATCGATAATCTCAGCATGAGATACATCTTTAATTTTAAGGTTTGGTTTCGATTCTATTACCTTCAGGAGTTTAGCACTTGTGGTGGCAACGTTCTCATTCTTAGATTGGAGGCCTTTTTTTAAAATATCAATACTGGACATTATCTTTCTGGTAGATGGGAAGTTCTTTTTTAAAAGCAATGCCTCTTGTAATTTTAATTTATAGGATTTATAAAGCGGAATTGTTACCATTATCCATAGCGACAATACCACTAGAAGTATATAATTGAATGGCAAAAAATTTGAAATATGAATGGCTGATAATAATAACAATACTCCTCCAGCCAATAGATTACCAACAGCCCCTGAAATACCTTCTACATTGCTTTGAAATACCGTTCGGATAGATGCAGGAAGGGGTTGATAGATGAGTTGTAAACTAGGTGCATGAATACCATTATTCAATGACCTCTCCAAAAGTTTACTTAAAGCAATAATGGAAAAGTATATATAAGACTCTCCTATCCACGTTTTTGCAAACATACTAAGGAGTGTAGAAAATAAAAGAGTCACTGACAGACACAGTAATCCAACCTTTAATCCATAGTGGGTAAGAATTCTATTGAATATTATCGACTTAAAAAACAATTCTACAAGTGATACGGCGCCAAGAAAATATCCCATAAAAGCAGCCAACAACTCTATGCTGCTAAATTGGTTTCGAGCCAAATCAAGAAACATGTAATCAATAAAATAAAATACAAATACCGAAAACGAACTAAAGATTAGTGTAATCAGGAAAAAATTATCCTTGGCTGGTACTCGTTCTATTTTCTTTTCAGGTGCATCTTTCGATGTGATTGAATAGCTTTTAAAATTACTACCATATTTATGAATGAGGAGAAGCACGAGTGCAATACAGATCAATATACTAGCGATGGATATAATTAATAATCCCGTTGCATTCAATAGCGAAAGTAAAAATGGAATCGAAAAGAATGCCATAATATTGGATATTACTTCACCTGAACTGATGATTCCAAATACCTTTTTACCTTGGCTAAGGTTAAACACTTTAGAAGCTAATCCCCAAAAACAAATATTCTTTACAAACAAAAAAGGAGAAACCCATGCCAATAGCAGCAGAGATAACAACATACTCTTATAAAAAGAATTTGCCAGGGCTAAGAGGCTAACGGAAAAAAATAAAAAACACAAGGTCAATATTACTAACGTAGAAAATTGAATTCTTTCAATTAAGTAACGATGAGCAGTCCAAATAACAAAGCTCAAAATACCTGCCAATAGATAGGCATAAGGTAATTTTTCGGTTGAAAAACTCACTAGAAAAGAAGAGATGGAAACCGTAAAGAAAAAAGTAAGTGCGACACCCATGAAAAAAGATAACAAGAGCAATATTATGATAGCCTCTATTTCTCTTTTGGTATACGAGGTATTGAAGAAATGTTTCGAGACTAACATTATTTCAAATTAATGCTGAGACCAATATCCGTTCGAATGGGATCTTGTGGGGTAGCATAAAAAGAGTCCTGACCAGCCGCAACATTATAATATCGTGCGTTCGTAAGATTGTTAATTCGTAATGATAGTGCCATGTTAAAATTCTTCCGTTCGAACAGTTGATATCGAGCAGAGAAATTCAAAATTAAATAAGCATTGTTCGTAAGGTAATGCTGTGTTGAATCAAGAATGGTTGAATTTGATTTTGCTCGATGTACAAACCTTAACGATGTCGAGATTTTTTGAAAAGTCAAATCTATTGTCGACTTCCATGTGTTTTTAGCTGCTAAGACAAGAGAGTTGTTATCAATCTTGCCATCTGTATACGTATATGAAGCGCCCCAATTAACCTGCGACTTCCCTATTTCTATTTTGTACGTAGCCTGAATGTTACCACCATAAATCCGGGCCAATCCTTGATTAACAGCCTTTTCTATATAGTCTACCTGAACTCCTTTAAATTCCCCAGGGCCTTGTGGTGATTGAATGTTAATCAGATCTGTGATTTGATTAAAATATCCTCCTACTGAAAAGAAAAAATTCTTAGTAGGAAATAAAATTACACTGCCCTCCATTGAAGCCATTCGCTCTGGCTTCAAATCCGTATTTGGGATATGAAAAAATGGAGATGATAAACCGGTGACTTCACCCGACGTGGTCGAGGTTACATTAAATGAACCGAATGTAGAATACGCTTTCCACGGGCACGGTGCTAAAAAAGAAGTCCCGTACAAAAGTTTAATCTTTATTTTTTCTGTAGGCTTAATAACTATACCTACACGAGGGTTAAAAACCTTTCCAAAACGGGTATTGTAATCAAACCTTCCTCCTAACGTTAATTCGGTAAATCGTATTGCCTTAGAAAATAGTTGAAAAAACCCTCCATAGTTCCGATAATTTAAATAATGAAAATCTTGTAAAATTTTTAATGATTTTCCATTCGAATCGATTGTATCTGTATTCAGATAATACATATCCTGATCATCGGCAGGTATTTTTTGGTTAAATGGAGATGGTAAATCGGCTGTTTTAGGTAGTGCGCTGAGATCTTCAAGCGAAGCGCCAACAATTAAGGAGGTCTCTTTTGTAAAACTATATTCCCATTGCTCTTCGATTTTTTTTGACTGGCTAAATTGATATTTGTATCCCTTTCTATATTCGGTATACCGGTTTATAAATTTAGTATCCGGGTTCATAACAAAACCATTTGACATCAGATAACTTTGCAATGACCACTTTTTGTTTTTACTTTTAAAAGTATGCTTAGCATAAAAAGACTGAAAAGTAGTAGCCACAAAGGCTTCCTTGGTGTAAAGGGTATAACGCGGGTCTACGTTTATGGATGAGCTATGCTGTTCGCTGTTGCGTGAGCCTCCGATTTCAAAATTACTAACATTAAATTTTGCATTTATAGAATACGACGTAGTAGGCATCTCAAATTTACGTTGATCAATTGTAGTATTGATTTGTTTTTCCTGTCCGTTAACATCAACTAAACCATACGGTAAATATTTCTCGTTATACCAACTAAATTCATTTTTATAGGAGTTGTACAAATCGGGTTCTTGTGAATGGTAATATTGGCCCATGATCATCAAGCCAATGTCTTTAGTATGAATTCCTCCCACTATCGAATTATCAGTAGTTCCATAAGTTCCATAACTGCTGTTGAGAAGCACACCGTCCGCTTCTTGGCCTAGTGTTATGATGTTGATAATACCGCTAAAGGCATCAACACCATAAAGTGCAGAGGCCGGCCCTAGTATAACCTCAACCCTCCTTGCATTTGCTAATGAATAATTCGTGCCTAAGGTATATGGGTCTCCGGTAGAGGGTGTAATTCTGATTCCATCTAACATGATAATAAATTTTTCATTACCCGCCACGCCTCTAAAGGTGACTTGATTTTTAAATTCTGAAATGGAGTTTTTCTGGATCTCAACTTCCGGTATATCCTCCAAGAGGTCAATTAGATTTCGATAACCTCTTTGAATGATTTGCTCTCTTGTCCGTACATAAATTGTAGCCGGTGCATCCGAAGAAAGTTGTTCATGTTTAGTTGCTGTTGTAACTAAAATATCAGCAATCGTTTCTTTCTTGTTTTCTTCTTTGACAGCCTCAACCATCTCCTTGAATGCCAGACTTTCTTCTAAATTGCCGGGGTGATAATCGGGCTGATATTTTAGCATTTCTTTAATTTGATTTCGAGCTTCTTGAAACTCATCATTCGCTAAAAAAGTTTTGGCTAGCAATACTCTTGCCGAAAATTTATCTTCATCATTTTCAAAAAAAGGTAGACATGGTGTTACTATACTTTTTACTTCATCAAACTTTCCTAAATAATATTTCTCAAGTGCATTCGAAAGGGTCAAGGTATTACAACCTGTCTGTGCTTTAGCGGTTGTCACAAATGCTAATAGCAAAAGTATGGTCCAATTGGGTCTATGTTCAATTACAAGGTTCTTCATACTTCACATTTTTGCCGATATAATTATTCCATTCCTGAAGGCTAAATTTTCTTGTTGTTTTTTCACAAGTTTGTTTTACTAAAAAACGTACGGAGGTTGTCCAAGACATTAGTGTCCTATCTTCACTCGCCGAAATAAGTGTATGACCATCCGGACTGAAAGCGAGATTCCATACCCAACCTCTATGCCCACTTAAGATCACTGGTTCCAGTTCAGGTTTTTTGTAATTCCAAAGGCGTATAGTTCTATCAAGACTTGCCGTGGCCAACAATTGATCATCTGGACTAAACACTAAATCACTGATACTTGAATTGTGGCCGCTCAGTGTAAACAATAATTGTGGTTGATCACCCCGTGACCAAATGAATATTTTGCCATCATGACTACCCGTTGCTAAATATTTTCCATCATGGCTAAAACTTACGGATTCCATTTTGCTATTCTTGAGGTAGACGGTAATCGGTTTTGGTTCTGTATTTTTTAAATCATAAACTCTCGAGAAGTCATCTCCGCAGACTACCGCCAGTGAAAATCCATCTGAAGCGATGGCCATATCGGCAATCCTTCCCGGGACTTTATCAACTATCGCAGGATTAGATTTTAAATCATCTAACCTCAATGTTTTAAGTAATCCATCAGCTTCACCTACAATGAGTACGGTAGAGCTGCCATTAATAGCTATGTTGTTAATCACTCCCTTGCAAAGGCTAACAATAACAGGAGCAGATCTCATTTTAAGGTTCCAAACTATTACATTGCCTTCTACGTCTCCTGCAACCAAATATGTTGAATCACCTGAGTAGGCTACACAGCGAATTGGATAATTAGTACCTTGAAAAATTCGAGGCGGTGTTTGAGAATGATGAATATTCCAAATTTGAACAGTCTTGTCGTTAGATCCTGAAATTATTTTTTGTCCGTCTTTACTGATTTCCACTGCACGAACAGCATCCAAATGACGTGCAAATGTTAATTTGTTATCAACAACGCGAGCCAGCGCGTTATAAATAGTTGGATTCAATTCCTCACCTCCATTATTAACAGTAAATCGGTAGGCATATAATGCCAGGAGATTACTTATTTGAGTCTCATTGTTTATGGGTTCTTTTAATGATTGAAATGCCAGTGCGGTGCCCAGCGCAAGCCTTTCCGATTTTTCGGCTCGTCTTTGCAAAAATTGTGCATTCCTTTTCTCTAGCTCTGCGCTGTCTCGTGCTTTCGTTGCATCAATAGCACTCTGTCTTGCTAGCTCACTGTTTTTATCTGCTATTATCTTCTGATCTTCAGCTTTTCGTTGCGCTTCTTCTGCTATTTTCCGCTGCTCTTCTGCAACTATCTTTTGATCTTCGGCTTTCCGTTGAGCGTCAACAGCTTTTTTCTGTTCTTCTGCTGCTATCCCTCTTTGAGTTTCTGCTCTATGCTTTTCGCGATCGGCTTTTTCGGCATTTTGTTCAGCTTGGGTCTGCAAGTTCATTGCTACAATCAATAATAAGAGTGAGGCAAAAGCAGCAAACCCAAGGAAAAAAGCAAAAAAGCGAATTCGCCGTATTTTTAATTTACTCTGTCTTTCTTTTTGTAAAAATTCAAACTCTTCTTGTCTTTTACTTTCTTTTAAAAAACCAATGGCCCGCTCAAAAGAAAGGTCATAACGCAGCGCCCAAAAACGATTCGGTTTATTTTCTTCATACCACTTCAATGCAAATTGCAGTTCCGGATTCCTCCAAAGACCTGATTTAGCTTCTTGAAACAGTGCAGCCGCTTCAGCAAGTCTTTTGTAAATGTCAGCCGAATGCATTTCTTCTTCAACCCATTTAATGAGCCTGACCCAAATCCGCATTAAACTTTCATGAGAGATATCGATGATCGACTCTTCCGTTAAGGGTACTTCTTCCGGCGGCATTAAAAAGGATATTCCTTTTTTACGAAAAGTATTAATGACATTCGTTACATCATTGAAACTTGCCCCACTAATTTGACAAATCTCACGAAGTTTGGTTGGCCTTCGTATTCCTTGTCTCCCCTCTCCTTTTTCTGTTATCGCTTTAAATATAACTTCGCTTAATCTCTTGCTCTCATTTGATTTTAATTCCTGATACGCTTCTTCAGCATGCTGTGACAAAGCCTGTGTCATCATTCCTATAGCATGGTAGTGCTTCAGATCCAACGGCTCATTGTCCTCGTGCCTTTCTTCCCAGTATCGCCAGGTACGCAACAAAGCATGTTGTAAAATGGGCAATTGATCAGGGCTCTCACCCACGTCATTCAATAGTAGCGTTAGCAATCGGGGCGTTATGGATCCGCCGCCCACAGCAATGGGTCCTGTAATAGCCTCCTTCCTCTCTTCACGCGACATTCTAGGCACTAAGTACTGGCTCCTATTAATTGCTTCGGCGAGCCCAGAAAATACGGTACATTCTCCTATGAAATCAGACCGCATGGTCAATACGATATAAATTGGTACCTCCTGCTGATTACATGCATTCAGGAGTAATTCAGTGAAGGTTAATGAATCACGTTTCTCTGTCTGTTCGTTTTTTTCGTATTTATTAAAGCGAAATAATTCTTCAAACTGATCAACTACTATCAGTAAATTATCTGATGCATTACGTGACGATTGTTTTACTACTTCTATTAATCCCAGGTTACTACGCCTAAGCGTGGCTTCAAAAATAGAAGCATATGTGGTCTCCATTTCCTGACTTTCGTTGATCACATCAGGCTTGGCCAGTGTCCTTGCTAAATTTCCTAAGGGATCATCCCCCGGACGCAACAAGGCAACCTTCCAACTTGATCCTGCTTTTGTCATATAACCACTGTGCAACGCGGGTAGCAAACCACATTTTACCAATGAAGATTTTCCACTACCCGATGTACCAACAACAGCTATAAAGTGAGATGTTCTAAGCTTTTTAAGCAACTCATCAATTTGTTTTTCTCTACCGAAGAAAAGATAATCTTCGTCTTCTTCGAAAGCTCGCAAACCTGGAAATGGATTAAAAACTGCTTTGGCGACCATATCCCATTTATTTTACACTTTATTACTTTGTTCTAGTTCCTGCCGAACATCTTTCATGAATTCTTGAAATGATTCTTCTTTGAATCCTTGAAGACCATTAACTACCATTACTTCATGTGATCGAAAACGCTCTTTTTGAATACCCGATGGTTCTACCAGATACACCGCTTTTGTCTGAAGAGATGTTGTTCTTCCATAGCCGGCTACCTTTATTAAATCCCTTAATTTAGAACGCAACCAAAGCTCATTACCTGAACCATAACAAATGATAACTCCTGTACAAGCTTTCAAATTCTCTTGATGCTCAACTCTCACCTGGGTCTCATCGCCTTCAAAAACGGGGAGAATCACCTCACATCCCTGTTGAAACAAGTAATCACCTAATAATTTTAAAGAAGCATTCTCTAAATCCGGTTGATCACAAATGATATAAATTCTGGCAGGAGCATCGGCTCTTGTAAAAGAATTCTGATCAACTTTCTTTTCGTCCTTTCGTTTTAATTTATCAAGAATCGTCAATTTTACTTCCTCTAAAGATGTTAGAAGTAAATCGGCACCGACCTGTGCATTTGAATCTGTCTTTAACAAATTAGTAAAGTCACTTTGCCGTTGATCGTCTGTCTTAACATTTGGAGGAATCCATATCAACCGCTGAAGATTTTCTCGTTGACTAAGCTCACTCGCTATTTCATTTTGTAATTCTACTATAGATTTTATTGTTCCTTCCGGAACAATACCGTAGCTGCTACCAATAATGTGTATCGATAATATACTTTGTCGAAGCAGACCTTGCGTCATACTTTTAAAATCCGGTGTGACTAATGGAAGAACCTGATCAGGTAAAACTTTATAACCATGCTGTTGAAGTTCGCGTTTTACTATTTCTCTGCTCTCTTTTACATCCGATGTTGTCTCTGCCAGGTAAATTGATTTTTTTTCTACTTGGTCTGATGTCTTGTCTTCCGTTGAAAGCGAGCCGAGCAAGTCGCTGATGTCATGTGCCAAGTCATCCAGCTTCTGCCAGTACGCTTGCTCATTGTCCACTCCGAATATTCGACTTAGCTCTTTCGCTCTTCCTGTTTCGGGATCTAGTTTAAAAAATTCATACCCTAGAAGATCACGTATCGTCTCCGGATGCTCATCTCGTTTGATTGGTGTTTTTATGATTTTAAAAATCCTCGATTTGTTTTTAATACGTACTCCTATATTCTGACTGGAGGCTTCGTAAAATTTAGAAATTTCTTTTAGACACCACTCTGATTTAACATAGCGAGGCGATAACACCGATATGAGCAGAGCAATTTGAGGAAGTTGGCTTAAAATTTCATCACTGAAATAATCATTTCCTTGCAACTTTGGATCTCTCCATATTTTAGGTTTCTTTCCCAAAAGTTGCGCCAGTCGTATTTCAAGCGATCTGTGAAATTCAGAAATCCATCCTTTCTGCCCTTCAACCAAAGGTGCGTCATCTATGTGGGCATAGCTTATAAGTATATCCTTATCAAATTGCATTCAAACTCAAATAAACCTGCTGAAAGAAATTTCATTCTAAAGAGAAGAGATTGTATAGAATGTTAAAAATGATTTATTTAAAAACCTGAATTTAATGAGTGAAGGTATTCATTGGGTGATTGAGTGTACTGACGATACCTAAAAAACGTATCATAATTTGTTCTACCGAAAATTGGTAAATGAGTTTTAATCATTATCCCTATACGTTCACTCACTTAATTGAGTAGCTCACTTAGTTTATTTGATAGGCACTTTAATGTTAAATTGATTTGCTTGTCATTATGAAATATAGTCCTACTAATTATGGATAAAACAAGTCAGTTCTCTTCTTCATTTGAATTTATTTGGAGTCAATACAGGATATGGACAGCAACAGCAAAAAGACTCAAGAGAGAATTAACGATAGCACGAATTGCTGTGCTTGTGTTCACTCTCCTCGGATCGTTTACAGCCATACTGAGCCAGAATATAGCCCCTGGAAGTGGTGAAGTTGTATCAAAAATATTAGGATGGCTCAGCGCCACGTCTATTGCAATTGTAGGCTATGTAGGAAGTAAAATATTAACTGAAGAAAAAGAAAAAAAATGGCTTCGAGCTCGTGCTGCTGCGGAGACTTGTAAATCAAATTCCTTTTTATACCTTTTTCGGGTCGCTCCTTACAATACAACAGAAGATGATGTCATCCTATTTCAAAAAATTGAAACCCTGATTAGAACACTAAGCGCTATTCCCCAAGCAACGCTTCCCACGCAAGAGGAATTGAAAGGAATTCCGCCACTTACTTTTACGTTTGCAAATTATTTAGAAGAAAGAATACGAAAGCAAGCCAAAGAATATTATTTTCCGAAAGCGTCACAATATATAAAATATGTTAAAAGAGGCAGTCAATTAGGAATCACTCTTGGGTTAATCGGATTCCTCTTAGGCTCTTACGGCGCTAGTAGTTCCACGAATAACATCTCTGTATGGGTAGCCTTCGTCAGCACTGTATCTGCTTCACTTACTACTTTTCTTACCACCAATCGATATCAATATCTATCTATGTCCTTTCAGGCGATGGGCAATCAGTTAATGATTCTTTGGTTAAAAGGAAGCCGCATTGAGAAAAATGATATCCATTCGCAATGTGATTTCATAAGAAATTGTGAAGAAATTTTAGCCACTGAAAACGAAGCCTGGCTCACCGAGTTCAACAAAACAGAATCCAAAGAAGAAACAGAAACTACCGTTGCCATCACACCAACTCAATAATATAAAAAATATACATATGACAACACTAGAGCGAAATAATATCGGGCCATGGGTCTGGGAAGCACAACGATTATTAATACTTGCCGGTTCGTCAATTACCAACAATGGCATTTTTAATGAACTCATGGAACAAGCAGTCAAAACTTTTCAGCAACAAAAACAATTAAATATTAGTGGCAAAATTGACGACGCAACCTGGAAAGTGCTTGGCTGGACCGATAATGTAAATGAGCGATCGTTGAAAGACGCAGACATAACTTCTGTAGCAACTCAGTTAGGTGTAGCTGTTCCTGCCATTAAAGCTGTCTATGAAGTAGAATCGAAAGGGAGTGGCTTTCTACCAGATGGAAGACCAAAAATTCTCTTTGAAGGACATATATTTTGGGCTCAACTCAAAAAGCGCGGGAAAGATCCTGTTCAGTTTACCAATTCCAATGAAGATATACTTTTCCCTAATTGGACTAAAGCATTTTATAAAGGTAATGCTCTTGAGTACGAACGATTGAGCCGTGCAAAATCAATTGATTATGAAGCAGCACTGGCATCTGCTTCGTGGGGAACCTTCCAGATTATGGGGTTCAACTATAAAGCATGTGGCCACGATTCAATTCCAGACTACATAAATAGTTGCTATTCCGATGAAGGGGAGCATCTGAAAGCATTTGCAAACTTTATCACCTCTGCCGGTCTGCTCAATTATCTAAAAAATAAAGATTGGGCTGCCTTTGCTAAAGGATACAATGGGCCTGAGTATAAGCAGAATAATTATGACGCCAAGTTAGAGACTGCTTACACTAAATATGTCTCAAAACCTTGATATTCAAAGGCCCACACCGAGTAGTAACCAAACGTTGGTGCTCAGAAGGTAGTTGAACATTTAACTGATTCACTGCAAATCTTAAGCTATTTAAGCGACTATAGTATTTGGACAGATGTTGCATGGAAGTTATCACTTTATTAAAACCTTCCGCTGACACGAAGTTTTTTTGTCGCATTCACCCCACCTGTTTGTCGCGGATTCATTCCACTTTTTCTTCCATAGAATTGTAATTTTATCTAAAAAAATTTTAAAAACACTCATGAAAGCATCAGGCAAAAGGCCCACCACCATTGATGAATATATTGCGGATCAACCGATGGCCATCAGGCCTATTATGGAAAAGCTCCGTCAGATTGTAAACAAGAACGCACCAGGCGCACAAGAAGTAATCAGCTACCGAATGCCCGCCTACAAACTTCACGGCATGCTCCTCTATTTTTCCGCCTTCACCAATCACTACAGTCTCTTTGCTTTTCCGGATGCGATCATCGCCTTTAAAGACAAACTCAAGAGGTATGAACAAAGTAAAGGCACTATCAGATTCCCGTTGGATAAACCGGTGCCTGTCAAACTGATTACCGAAATTGTAAAGTACAAGGTGAATGAAAATATCAAAAAACACCAGATTAAAGAACTGGCCAAAATGAAAAAGAAGAAATGAGTATTTTCGGAAATGAAATTTTTATTACACGGTGAGGAAACCTCTCGTCTCTCTTTTAGGAAAATAAAAAATTCTGATTTCGATCAATGGCTTGCCTTTTTTAAAGATCCTTCATCCTTTGAACATTGGGCTGGCCAATTTGATAAACCTGAAGTCGAATGCAGGAAATGGTTTGATCGTCAGGCGGAGCGTTATCAAAATGATGAAGGAGGAATGAACGCGTTGATTGAGAAACAATCAGGTAAATTAATTGGATACGCAGGACTATTAGTGCAAACTGTGGATGAAAAAACAGAATTAGAAGTTGCATACTCTCTACTCCCTGATTTTAGAAGCAAAGGTTATGCGACCGAAGCATCAAGGAAATGCCGTGACTTCGCTTTCGAAAATAATTTTGGTGAATCATTAATTTCGATCATTAGTCTTTCCAATATACCATCTGTGAAAGTGGCTATTAAAAACGGAATGAAGATTGAAAAACAGACCGTTTACAAAGAAAATAAAGTGAACATCTTCCGGATTTACAAGGCTAATTGGCCAACTCAAATTGATAACAATTAGAAAATAACTTTGTTGTCGGTCGATTGCAATTAGCTAATTTAGCCGTCATGAAGTCCGCTGGTTATTCGGGTACACCATTGGATAAAAAATTGGGCATCAAGGAAAGCTCAACGATCAAGCTCATTAATACACCAGAATACTATTTTAATCTCTTCCGTGATTTTCCAAAAGAAGTAAATGTTGCCACCAAAGAGAAAAGCAACATTGATTTCATTCATTATTTCTCCACTACCAAAGCAGCTCTCACCAAAGATATTCCAACATTAAGGAAACAACTTGCACCGGATGGTATGATTTGGATTTCATGGTATAAAAAGTCGGCAAAGATACCCACCGATATAACGGAAGACATTGTTCGCGACCTAGCTTTAAAAAATGGATTGGTCGACATTAAAGTTTGCGCGATAGATGATGTGTGGTCAGGCCTCAAATTGGTAATCCCAGTAAAAGACAGAAAAAAGCAGGAAGTGGAAAGTAAAAAGTAGTAAGTTGAAAGCAGAAGCAAAGCGCTAAAAAAACCTGGCAAATAAAATTTTAGACTAATTTAAGATCCAATTCGTCATTAAGGTTATGAAAATCTCCAACAACAAAATACTGATCACCGGAGGAGCTTCGGGAATTGGGTTAGGGTTAACCGAACGGTTCATCCAGGAAAATAATACGGTAATCATCTGTGGACGAAGAGAATCGGCCTTACAAGAGGCCGCCAAGAAGTTTCCCTCAGTCATTATCAAACAATGTGATTTAGGGTCTGCCGAAGAACGCGAAAAACTTTTTCAATGGGTTTCCAAAAATCATCCCGACTTAAATGTATTGGTTAACAACGCAGGCATTCAGCAATGGATGTCTATAGATGATGATAATTTCTATTCACGAGCTAACGAAGAGATAACCACCAACATTGAAGCCCCAATTCATTTAACCACCTTATTCATTAAACTGAAATCGCTGAACACGATCATGAACGTTACTTCAGGGCTTTCATTTGTACCGCTTACTAAAACACCCGTGTATTCGGCTACGAAGGCGTTCTTTCATTCCTTCACCCTTTCGCTACGGTATTTATTGAAACCAAAAGGCATTGAAGTGATCGAGATCATCCCACCTGCTTTGAATACCGATCTTGGTGGAAAAGGCTTGCACGATCAGGCTCCCCCTGTAAGCGATTTTATCAAGGCCATCTTTGAACAACTACAGCAAGGTAAAACTGAATTGACCTTTGGTTTCAGTGAAGCGATGGCAAAGTCAAGTCAGGAAGATATTCAAAAAGCGTTTGCTCGATTAAATCCTGCTAACTAAGTTTAGCCTTCCCGTTATAAATTATGAATTACCATCTCGCCCAGATAAACATCGCCAAAATGCTGGCTCCTCTCGATAGTCCTATCATGGCCGACTTCGTTGCGAACTTGGAAGTAATTAACAAGTTGGCCGAAGTCAGTGACGGATTTAAATGGCGTTTGAAGGACGAGTATAACAACGCCACTTCAATTAAAGTATACGATGATGAGTTTCTGTTGGTGAACATGTCTGTCTGGCAAAACATTGACGCTCTTTTTAGGTACGCGTATCAATCGCAGCACGTTGAAATTTTTAAGAGAAGAAGAGAGTGGTTCGAAAAGATGACCCATATGCACATGGCTTTGTGGTATGTGCCAGAGGGGCATTCTCCCAATGTGGAAGAAGCAACGCAACGACTGGATTACTTGAGAGCTAATGGAGATACACCTTACGCCTTCAGTTTTAAAAAACGATTTTCCGTAGAAGATAATCTTAATTTCAAACCATGAGCACAGAGAAAAAGAGTTTCTTCCTAAAACTTAATCCCCCTAGGGCATCTTTCATGATGGACATGACGGCGGAAGAAAAAAGTGTGATGCAAAAACATGTGGCGTATTGGGCACCCTATGTTAATGATGGAACTGTCATTGTCTTAGGCCCGGTGATGGACCCCAAAGGCGGATACGGCATTGCTGTTGTACGCGTTGACGATGACGCGCATTTACAACGTCTTCTGGCCAATGATCCAGCGAATGGATTGAATAGTTATGAATGCTATCCGATGCGGGCAGTTACCAAACAATAATTTATCAGTTATCCGATAATGTATTGAGGCGGTGACGCGTATACTCTTTTGCAATTCTTATCGTATCATCTGATGCCAAGTATTGCCTGTAATAAGCGATGGCTGTTGATTTGTCTTTGTAGTACACATCGTAGTTTCTCGCCAGATGATAAAGTAAAATCTTGGATTTAGATTTTTCGTAGGCAGCGTGGTAGTAGTGAATGGCATTTTTAAAATCCTTCTTATCCTCATACGCCCTGGCAAGTTGGGAATAATAAGTACTAATGTTCTCGGTGATCCCCTCATCAATAGCTTTATTCATGTACTCTATGGATCGAGGTAAATCATTTAACTCACGATAGGAAACTCCAAGGTAGTAATAGATCCAGTCATGCTTTTGATCCGCGCTTAACAAGTAGTTCATGCACTGAATCACTTTTTTATATTGATCAAGTTGAAAATAACTGATTCCAAGCAACCGAGCGTAAGCTGGCAGCGTGTCATTCTTTGCAATTAGTTTCCCAACAGTAGCCACAGCGCGTTTATACTGTTGCTGACCCATTTGTGATTTAGCTTTGAGCAATAACAACGATGACTGGATACTGTCTTGTTTTAATCCGTTGGCAATGAGTGTATCCAATCTCAGGTACTCTTCCGTATCCAGAAAAATATTTCCGAGCAGTGAATAACTTTCGATATCATTTGGATTTAACAACAAGATTTGGCAGTACAAATCAATAGCCAGGGGAATATCATTAACTGAGGTAGCGAGTGCAGCATACTGTTTAAAGTAATAACTGCTGGTAGAATCGATTAGAATTAATCGCTCGTAACACATCTTTGCTTCGTTGAATCGATTACTGCGTGAATACAATTGCCCTAACTGAATTAAAGCAGATCGATTGGTTGAATCAAGTCGAAGAGCTTCGTTATAAAACTGAATAGCATTTTTAAAATTACCCAATCGATAATAGCAATACCCTCTTTGCAAAGGAACGCGAACATCCGTGGTATCGGCGATGTTGGCCAGCATAGTGAGCGCTTTTTCAAACTGGTAATTATTCACGAGTTCATCGACCTGTTTTAAGTCCTGACTAATGCTGAAATGAAAGGTCATTGTAAGGAAGGCGATCAATAATCTTTTCATGACATTGAATTTAGAAGATTTATTCAATTATAACTGATTTGCGAGTTCAGTAAAGTTATCTAACTTTCTCCATTTACATGGCAGAAAAATTAGAGCGCTCCCTCGGATTACAGTCAACCGTTTCCTTAGTAGTAGGTGGAATTATCGGCTCCGCAATTTTCATGAAGCCAGCCTTGATGGCTTCGCAGTTAGGCTCGCCTTGGTTGCTGGTTGCAGTCTGGGGAATAGCTGGAGCCATAACCTTTCTTGGAGCCCTCACCAATTCAGAAGCAGCCGCTATGATGCCAGAGACGGGCGGTCAATACATTTTTTTTCAACGCATGTTTGGCGACTTCACCGCGTTCATTTATGGATGGTCTGCCTTCGCAGTCTTTAATACCGCTGGTGCAGCATCCATTGCCTACGTGTTTTCAATTTATGCAGAATACTTCGTTCATCTTCCCAGGCTTCCGAAAGAAACAGAGCAACTCATTCATCTCTACATGCCGGGCATTGGAAGAATTTATCCTCTAGAAAATATCGGTGTAAAATCATTGACCATACTTTTGATCTGGTTGCTCACGTTTGTGAATTATCGAAGCACTAAGTCAGGGGATAATGTGCAAGTCCTTTTTTCATTTCTAAAAGTCGCGGCTATAGTATTCCTGGTGGTCGGCATCTTTGCTTTTGGTGAAGGCTCATTCTCAAATTTCAGCCACCCAGCATCGCACACTGGATGGCCATTGATGCTCGCCATCGTTGCAGCAACTTCAGGTGCGTTCTGGGGCTATGATGGATGGAACAACATTACGTTTATGGCTGGCGAAATCAAAAATCCGCAGCGCAACTTGCCGCTTGGCTTATTGCTGGGATTGCTTACAGTAATTTTGATTTACATTTTGATGAACCTTGCTTACATCTATGCACTTCCTATCGAAACAATTGCCGCTTCGTCATTTGTAGGATCCGATGCAGCCTCCAGTGCGTTTGGCTTCGGTGCTGGGGCGTTGATTGCATTAATGGTGATGATCTCCACTTTCGGCTGTACTAATGGAAATATTTTGGCCACAGCACGCGTCACCTTTGCCATGGCTCAAGAAAAGAAATTCTTCTCTTCTATAGGCAATGTTCATCCAAAATTTAAAACTCCGGGCAATGCGCTTTTACTCCATGGTGTATGGACTTCAATGCTTATTCTCAGTGGCTCCTTTGATATGCTTACAGACATGCTGGTATTTGTGAGTTGGTTGTTCTATGCGTTGGGGGCAATTGGGGTAATGGTGTTGCGTAAAAAATTCCCAGAAGCTGCAAGACCTTACAAAACCTGGGGTTATCCGTGGGTTCCACTGGCATTCATCATAATTTCAATATCGTTTCTCATTATCACGCTCTACAATGACATTACGAATTATTTGAATGGAATTTCTCCATTGATCAATTCACTGTTTGGCCTGGCCCTCACCGCGTGCGGCATTCCTTTGTATTTTTATTTCAAGAAGAAATACAAAGGACAAGAGAATGGATAGTAAGAAATACATTGCGATCTTAATTACAGCAGCCTACCTTATTTCACTGCTTTGGCTCTCATCCGTTTGGTACAGCACTTACATTGTATTTCATTTTTTTGATGATGTATTCGAGTGGGAATATCTTGATAAGCTTGGGCACTTCTTCGCTTCTTTTCATCTTGGGCTTTTCTTTTATAAAATATTTGGTGATCCTCGAAATTTAAATCGATCGCTGCAAAAAAAGTGGTTTTGCTTCAGCGGATTCCTTTTGCTTCTCCCCATCGAAATCCTGGATGGTTTCTCATTGAATTACGGAGCCTCTCCCGCAGACCTTCTTGCCAACGGTTTAGGTGGTTTGTTTTGTTACTGTTACATCACATTCAAAGTTCTTTCTGATACACTTCCAAAATTTTCCTTTCACACCACGACATTCGGCATCATCAGGCCGGAGTTGTTAGGTTCCAATATTTTTCAACAGACTATAAAAGATTACAACGGGCAGACCTATTGGCTTCTGTTGGATGTCAATAAGATACTTGATACTAAAATTCTACCCAGTTGGTTAATGTTAACCATTGGTTATGGAGCAGAAGGATTGTTAGGCGGGCATGACAACGTTTGGGAGGCTAAAGGCGGAGAGACAAAAGATTATTCATCAGTAGCTCGAACAAGGAGAGTGTTCATCTCAATTGATATCAATGCCAATAACTTGAGAGAGAAAAGTAAATTATTGAATTATCTCCTCGCGCCTTTTGTATTACTCAAATTTCCCGCGCCGGCACTTGAATTCAATTTTGAACGAGGCATCATCTTTCATCCGATTTATTTTTGATCGGTTACGAAATTCTCAAATAAATTCTTACTGGTAAGCGAACATTCACCTTCGCCTCATACTGAAATTCATTTTCTACCAATTCAATACAATCGTACTTGGAATAGAGATACTGGAAAACGGAAGAAGTAAGATGGATAGAGAAGTGTTCGGCCAGACACTGGTGTGTGCCTGTTCCATAAGTAAGGTATTGTGGAGATTCCTTCCTTTCAAGAGTAAAAACAGATGAGTCTTTAAATTTTGTAGGATCGCGGTTAGCGGCTGCTAAAACCACTAAAATGTTTTCTCCTTGTGCAAGCAACTGATTCTGGATTACCGTGCTCTCCGTTATTATCCTCCTTGTATTTTGAACGGGTGGATCGAATCTTAAAGTTTCTTTTACAAAAAGCTCAAAATAATTCATTCTTTTTCGTTCCATCCTTCCATATTTTAATAACTGAAGCATCGAATTGCTCAGAAGCCCTCTACCCGCATCATAACTTTGGATCAACAATCCAAGGAGGTTAGCGGAATATAAGTTAATGTCAGGTTCTCTTTTAAAACCAAATTTCCTTGACACCCAGGAATTGACTAAATAAAACACCTGAGCTATTGATTTATTGAGTGAATTATTTTGCTCATGCGATCTCACAGGAAGCATGACTTTTATTATTTCATCCATCTCACTCAGGATTAAATCAACTTCCAATGCAGAGAAGTCAAATCCTTTCAGTAAAGCCAACGTAGCGAGTTTCTTACTTACTTCACTTACCCAGTCAATAAATGCAGGTTTCTTTGGCTCACCAATTAAGTTTTGAATCAAGTAGGCTGCATCAACAGGTTTTCTTATTTTCATTAAGTCGGATGATACATTTCTTGCTATAGCGTGATCAGGAGGATTGCTCAACCTTGCCAAATTCTGAATGATGATTTTAACCTCAGCACTCTCATTAGTTAAGAGGTCTGTTTTTCTTGGGATGAACGCTGCACTATTCTTCAGAACACGATCACAATCATCGAAATTGTAAACAGCCCAAATTGAATTTGGCAGGTCATAATACAAAGGATGGTCTTCCAACATCCGTGCATAAATTTCGTAAGGATCTTTTACCTCAGATTGAAGGAATAATACGTTTTGCATTCAATCGACTTTATCTAATCGAATCAGTGTTAGTGATTCACTTTATCATGTCTCTCCTTACTGTCCTGCGGAGCCTCCTTTCTATCAAACATCCCGTAATCCCTGATTACCCGTGCAATCCGAAGACGGTAATCTTTAAATATTCCGTTTCTGCCCTTTTCCTGTGCAAGTCTGTGTTCCTCTGTATTCCTCCAATGCTTGATGGCTTCCTCATCCCTCCAAAATGAGAGTGACAAGATTTTCCCGGGAGTATATATGCTTTCAAACCGTTCAATGGATATAAAACCATCAATCGAATCAAGCTGATGTCGCAGGTTTTTGGCTATATCCAGGTATTCTTGTTTTCTCCCTTCAGCGGGCATCACTTCAAAAATTACGGCGATCATTTTATTTTCCATTTTGGTCTTATCAAGAGAGTCTCCACTATTGATCATATTCCGATTTGCTTGCGCAGATACTAAACTCAAATTGAAAACGGAACATAGTAGCATCATCCATCGAATGCGCTTATTCATAATTATTAAATTTGGTTTGTGTCACAACAAAAGTAAATACCTTTGTTACTGAACAGTTCATTTAATGTTGAAGTATGAATGTATCTCATCAATTTAAGTCAATGGCCTCATTGATTGGAGAGCCGGTGCGAGCCACCGTACTATGGAGTTTGCTGGATGGAAAAGCCTATACCGCCACAGAGCTTGCCATTGTTGCGGATGTATCGCCTCAAAGCATAAGCATGCATCTCAATAAATTGGTAAAAGAAAACCTATTAACTGTGGAAAGCCAGGGCAGACATCGTTACTATCGATTCTCTAAACCTGAAGTAGCCTACGTTATTGAAGCGATGGCCAATCTACTTCCTGCCGACAAGATGAATGGCATTCATGAAAGTACTAATTCAATCAATGGCATCAAATACTGCAGAACATGTTATGATCACCTGGCTGGCAAAATTGGTGTGGCGATAACGGAACAACTGTTGAAACAAAAAATTATTCTAGTCGATGAAAAGCAATATGCCATTACTTCTAAAGGAACTAAGTGGTTCATGGAAATGGGAATATCCATTTCAAAACTAGAATGCAAGAGACGTGTTTTTGCACGGCAATGTCTTGACTGGAGTGAAAGGAGGCATCACTTGGCAGGAGCGCTTGGAGCGGCTCTTCTTACCAAAATGTTCGATTCGGGTTGGATACGAAAGACAAAAGGCTCAAGGGCAATTATCATCACTTCAAAAGGACAAACACAGCTCTACAAAAAATTTAAGCTGATCATCTAAACAATTCCGAAAACTCATTATTTTTTTGACAGGTCCAGGTCACGCATCGCAATTCTCTTGACAACATACCCGATGGTCAACCCAAGTGCCGCGAAACCTAACATGATGAAAGCAAAATTATTCTCAAACGTTGTTACCTCGATCACCAACAATCGTCCCGCCCAATAGCCCGCTGTGCTGATGGTGGTAGCCCAGATGAGTCCCGTGACAATACTATAAAAAAGATAACTAAGCATAGGCAATCCGCTCATGCCAATCACGAGTGGAATGACAACACGAAATCCATAAAGAAAACGATAGCTGAAAAGAATTTGAAATTTATTTTTATAAAAAAAGTCGGTGATAGGCTTTACTTTGGCTAATAACTTTGGTCGCTTCGCAATGAATACTTTTCCATTATAGTGCCCGATGAGATAATACACCCAATCGCTTATGAAAGAACCAGAGAATGCAGCAAGCACAGTCCATGGAAATTCAAACAGGCCACGATAGATCAGTGAAGAAGCCGTGAGGATAGCTGTCTCTCCTTCAAAGAAAGTGCCTACCATTAAGGCAATATAACCGAACTCATTAATAAATTTTTCCATCTTATCAGATCAACCTTGCACTTGTTCAATCAAATCTCTCTTGGCTAAGTAAGATTTCGTCTCCACGCTTTGCCTAATCGTCAAATAGTTCTTATAGTTCTCATGAAAGTGACTGCGATAATGAATCGCTTGATCATAAACATCCATCGTGCTTAAAATCAACTCACACGTTTCACGCACTCCATGATCATCATTGGCGGTGATGTAATCGACAATTTCATTTTTGATAGAATAATTCAGAAACATTGGCGCTGCTCTGTGTCTTACTAAAATGCGAAGCCCGCATTTTTCAGCAACACCCAAATCAAGCACATCGTCAAAAACAAAGGCCACTTCATGAGGTTGAAGTTGATTTGCTTTCAAGAAATGATCGAAGGCGATTAGTTTATTTTTTGATTTAAAATACACGGAATGAAAATGTTCTCGTTCTGCCAGATACAACGCTGACGGATTATCTTCACCCGTGATAATTCCAACAGTAGGAAGTTTTTCATTTTTCAGCCAATGACCAAAGCGGAGCATGTTAGTGCCCATTGCATCCACTTCGCTGAACGGGCTTCCACCTTGTTCCGTTTTTACGCCATTGTTAAACACACCATCCCAATCAAAGAGATAGGCCTTCACTTTTGAAAGCTTCTCCTTGAATTCAGCAAAAGGGCGGCTAAAATTGCCGCCCAGCTGTGTAAAAATGATTTCAGTGTTCTCCACTAAAAATATTAGTCAATCTCCATGTCCTGAATATCCAGCATGCCTGCAGGCTTGCCATTTTCAGTTACAAGGATCGTGTCTACTTTTGATTTTTTGAAAATCTCTGATGCTTCATACAACATGGCATTGGCATCCACCGCTACCGGAGGATTATATTTGAAGTCGCCCATTTTGTGCGCCAAAACATCTCTTCCTTCAGCTTGAATTTTTCTGCGTAGCTCTCCATCGGTGAAAACACCCAAAGCGGTTCCATCTCCATTCGTTACAGTAATGGCGCCAAAACCATACTCTGTCATTTTAATAATGGCATCAGTAAGTGAAGTACTAGCAGACACGACCGGGTTTACTTTGTTGATAGCATCTTTCACGCGTACCGTCATCAATCGTGTATGCTCAATGAACTGTTGTGTTCCGAGCTGGGTGAAGTTATTTTCTGTCAATACCTTCATCAATTTCCATGGCACCGTGATCGTATGAACACCACTATTGAGAGCGTTGCGCACGTGTTCTACGGTACGAACAGAAGAGAACATCACTTTGGTATCGTATCCATAATGGTCAACGGCAAATACAATTTGATCAAGGAGATCAAGCGCATCGTGACCCTGGTCTTGCAAACGGCCAATCAGCGGACAAACATAAGTGGCGCCCGCTTGCATTGCCATGTAGGCTTGCTGTAATGTATAAATCAAATGCACGTTCACCAGCAAACCTTCTTTTCTCAAAAGAGCACATGCCTTCACACCTTCCAATGAAACAGGAATTTTGAAAACCGTTTTCTTCGGATCAAGGCCTAACGCCAGCTGACGTTTCGCTTCTTTCAATACATCCTCAGCCTTGTCGCCAAGCGCTTCGATTTGAAGTACAGGTACAATCTTCGAAAGTTTTACAATGAGTCCATCAACATCGGTAACACCACCACGGTGCATGAATGTGGGTGTAGTGGTAAGTCCTGTGAGAAAACCAAGTTGAAATGCTTCTTCAATTTCTTTAAGGTCAGCTGAGTCTAAGTACAATTCCATAAAATGTATTTTCGGTTTAGATAATTCTTATTTCAAAACTGGAGTTTGATCGCGGTACTTCACTTCAATAGCATGAAGTTCAAGCAATGGTTTCAAAAACTCTTCGAGGTCATATACGCACAGCTGGCTGGCTGCATCGCAAAGTGCCTTCTCCGGTTCAGGGTGAGTTTCGATGAACACACCATCCACACCCGAAGCGACACCAGCACGAGAAAGTACTGGTAAAAATTCGCGGGCGCCGCCTTTCGCATCAGCACTGGGGATTCCATATTTTCTAATACAATGCGTGATATCAAAAACGACAGGATAACCGATTTTACCCATGTGGTAGAAACTGCGTGGGTCAAGGATCAAGTCGTTGTATCCGAAAGTATATCCACGTTCGGTCAAAATGATTTGGTCGTTACCTGCTTCAACACACTTGGTCACCGGGTGTTTCATATTGTCTGGCGCAAGGAACTGGCCGTGTTTGATGTTGATTACGCGTCCTGTTTTTGCTGCCGCCACCATCAAAGAGGTTTGCATGCAGAGATAGGCAGGAATCTGAAGTACATCAACTACTTCACCAGCTGCTGCTGCCTGATCGGGATAGTGAATGTCAGTAAGCAAAGGGAATCCAAACTGTTCTTTAACCTTAGCCAACAGCTTCACACCTTTTTCGAGACCCGGACCGTTGTAATATTTCAGGCTGCTGCGATTGTCTTTTTGGAAAGACGACTTGTAAATGATCTTGATTTTCATCCGCTCTGACACTTCCTTGAGCTTTTCGGCCGTCTTCATCATGATCATCTCGTCTTCGATCACACAGGGACCTGAGATGACAAAAAGTTCATCCGCCCCGCACTCGATATTGCCAACTCTTACTATTTTCTTGTTCATAATCTTAAACTTTTTGGTTTCAGCACCCTCCTACCTAACGGTCGAGAGGGTGATTTAATAAAAACTTAGCAAAGGTATTGAGATATTTAAAATATTAACGCTTAATTTTGTGGAAACAAATTTAACTGAATGCCTTTTATCTAACGGTAAAAACCACAAACGAGAATTGGAAAAAGAATTCACATCCCAAATGAACCGCAATTTTAACGCAGGTTCGATCAATTGCCGCCAGGCATTGAATGAGTCCCACCTCGTACCGACACGAGTGGGCAGGCGACCGCATAGGCGCATTCGCATCTGATACCCGATCTTTTCTATTGAGATCCGACAAAATACCCAGGGTGTTTTGCCTTAAGCGTTTTTAGATTTTTCAACAACACAACTTAGGATTATCGTGAACAACAATATTATTGTGCGCGAGGCCACTAGTGCCGATGCACATTTTGCAGAAACCATTACCAACGAAATGGCCGAGTCGGCCAAAGCCAGGGGCACCGGCATCGCCAAACGCTCGCCCGAATACATCAAAATGAAGATGGAGGAAGGCAAGGCCGTCATTGCCACTACCCCAGAAGGCGAATGGGTGGGCTTTTGCTACATCGAATCGTGGGAACACGAAAAATTCGTTGCCAATAGTGGCCTCGTTGTCGCGCCTGCTTTCCGCAAAGGAGGAGTAGCGACTTTAATTAAGCGAAAAGTATTTGAGCTTTCCCGGAAGAAATATCCACACGCAAAGATTTTCGGGCTTACTACCGGACTTGCTGTGATGAAAATCAATTCTGATCTCGGCTACGAGCCGGTAACGTATTCCGAATTGACCAACGATGAGCAATTCTGGAAAGGCTGTCAGAGTTGCGTGAATTATGAGATCCTGAAAATGAAGGAGCGCAAAAATTGTATGTGCACAGCCATGCTTTATGATCCGGAAGAAAAAGCAAAAACGGAAGCAGCGAGCCTTGCCGCTATGTCACTGCCCAAACATGAACCGGTAACACGCGAAGCAAAAGAGTTTGCGGCTTATTCTAAAATTTATGAACGCTTCATGCGCCTCAAGCAATTTATGTTAATGAAAGGCTGGCGTAAAAATGAAAACAATGCAGAAAATAAGAAGTCATCTTTCTTGGCTTTCCTTTTTTTCTGGTAAACGCCTCACCCTAATCCCTCTCCAAATGGAGAGGGACTTTAAATCAAGAAATAAATTTTTTGAGACATTGAACCATTAAGTTAAAATTACAATTCGTGAAAATAGAACAATCTAAAACTGAAAATTCCTCCCCTCTCCTTGGCAGAGGGGTCGGGGGTGAGGCCAAAAAAGTTGTATTGGCATTTAGCGGCGGGTTAGACACCTCCTACTGCGCGATTTATTTATCGAAGGACCTCGGATATGAAGTGCACACGCTCACTGTGAACACGGGTGGCTTCAACGAAAATGATATTAAAGATATTGAGAAGCGTGCGTTGAGCCTTGGCGTGAAGTCTCATAAGACAGTTGATGAAACGAAAAACTACTACGATAAAGTAATTCGTTTTCTGGTTTATGGAAACGTATTGAAGAATGCGACCTATCCTCTGAGTGTAAGTGCTGAACGGATGTCACAGGCGTTGGCTGCAGCCAACTATGCGAGAGAAATTAAAGCCGATGCAGTGGCTCACGGGAGTACAGGTGCTGGCAATGATCAGGTGCGCTTTGATATGGTGTTCCAGATTTTAGCACCCGGATTGGAAATTATTACTCCTATTCGTGACAAAAAACTAAGCCGTGACGAAGAAGTCAACTACTTAAAAGTAAATGGCGTTTCATTTAGTGCCGAGAAGGCAAAGTATTCCATCAACAAAGGAATCTGGGGAACTTCGGTTGGTGGAAAAGAGACATTGAATTCAATGGGCATGTTGCCGGAAGAAGCCTGGCCTACCCAAGTGACGAAAAAAGAAAGCGAAGAAGTGATTCTCGGTTTTGAGAAAGGAGAATTGATTTCCGTAAATAAGAAAAAGTTTCCGCATCCGACAGAAGCCATTCAATTTCTTCAGTCCCTTGCAGGACCTTATGGTATTGGTCGCGATATACATGTTGGCGACACGATCATTGGAATCAAAGGCCGTGTTGGTTTTGAAGCGGCTGCGCCTGTGTTAATCATCAAAGCGCATCACGCATTGGAGAAACACGTGCTTACGAAATGGCAATTGAGCTGGAAAGATCAGCTTTCTCAATTTTATGGCAACTGGCTTCACGAAGGACAATATTTGGATCCGGTAATGCGCAACATGGAAGCCTTCTTAACTGATTCACAAGAGCAAGTTACTGGAGATGTTTCCGTTACTCTTCTTCCCTATCGTTTTCAGATCAATGGAATTTCATCTCCTTACGATTTGATGTCAGCGAAGTTTGGAAAATACGGTGAGATGAATTTAGGATGGACTGGTGATGATGTGAAAGGGTTTACAAAAATCTTTGGCAATCAGGTTGCTATTTATCACCAGGTTAAAGAAGAGACCGAAAAGAAATCCTGACCATGAAAAAGATAAATGCAGGAATTATTGGTGGCGCAGGATATACGGGTGGCGAAACCATTCGCTTGTTGATTCATCATCCTCATGTTGAATTGGCCTTTGTTCAAAGCAGAAGTCAGGCAGGAAAACCAGTAGTTGATATCCACAATGATCTGATTGGAGAAACAACGTTGAAATTCTCTGAAGGCTTTTCAGACGTAGATGTATTATTTCTTTGTCTGGGTCATGGTGAAAGCAAAAAGTGGTTGGCCGAAAACAAGATTTCTTCATCAACTAAAATCATCGATCTAGGAAATGATTTCCGACTAGGAGATTCTGTTGCAGACCGAAACTTTGTCTATGGTTTGCCCGAATTCCAAAGAGAAGAAATAAAAAAGGCGAACAACATTGCCAACCCTGGATGTTTTGCTACCAGCATTCAATTGGGGTTACTTCCATTGGCAAACGCTGGTTTAGTTGGTGAAGTTCACACGACCGGAATAACCGGCTCAACCGGTGCAGGGCAAAAACTGCAAGACACCACACACTTCACTTGGCGCGCTAATAACATTTCTGCTTACAAGACATTAACGCATCAGCATTTGGGTGAAATCAATCGCACATTAAAATCATTACAACCGAAGTATGATTCTGATGTAAACTTTGTTCCATGGCGTGGGGATTTTACTAGAGGAATTTTTGTTAGTTCAATCATTACTTCCGATAAAAGCTTGGGTGATTTGAATAAACTTTATCAGGATTTTTATTCTTCGCATCCATTCACCACTGTCGCTTCTTCGATGATCAACATGAAACAAGTAGTGAACACCAACAAATGTTTAATCTTCCTCGAGAAAGAAGGAACCAAATTAGCTGTTCACTCAACCCTCGACAATTTATTAAAAGGCGCCAGTGGTCAGGCTGTTCAAAATATGAATTTGATGTTTGGGTTTGATGAAACTGCTGGGCTGCACTTAAAATCCATCGGTTATTAATAATACTATGAAAAAGAAAATTGCAATCATCGGTGGTGGAAATCTTGGCAGCGCCATCGCACAAGGCTTGGTTAAATCCAAACTCTCTAAAGCATCTGACATCACCATCACGAGAAGAAACCTTTCCAAACTCGATCATTTAAAGAAAGAAGGGTTCCTTCTTAGCGTTGACAATACAGAAGCAGTTAAAAAAAATGAACTAATTATACTTTGCGTTCAACCGAAACAATTGGCTGGGCTCTTGGCCGAGATCGGCTCTTGGATTCAAAGCAAACACGTTTTGGTTTCAACGATTACTGGAATTTCAACGGAAGAAATTGCCTCTCATCTTAAAAAGAAAACACCTATTATCCGGGCGATGCCAAACACTGCCATCGCCATCGGTCAATCCATGACTTGTATTTGCTCAAAAGATGCGAGTGAAAAACAGCTCGAAGAAGTAAAAACACTTTTTGCTGGTCTGGGCGAAACGTTGATCATCGAAGAACGACTAATGAAAGCGGCTACTGTTCTTGCAGCGAGTGGCATTGCATTCTTTATGCGTTATATCCGTGCAGCTACTCAAGGTGGAATTCAAATGGGTTTTGATGCTGACGAAGCACAACTCATTGCAGCACAAACTGCAAAGGGCGCTTCATCGCTATTATTATCAAGCGAATCGCATCCTGAAATTGAAATTGATAAAGTAACTACACCCGAAGGCTGCACCATTGCTGGTCTCAACGAAATGGAGCATCAAGGACTAAGCTCTGCTTTGATTAAAGGAATTATTACTTCCTTTGACAAGATCAATAATATTAAGAAATAGTTACCTGTTGCTAGATACCAGTTACCAGAATCCAGAATCATGAAATTATTCGATGTATATCCTCTCTTCCCGATTGAACCGGTAAAAGCCCAGGGCTCATGGCTGTGGGACAAAGAGGGACATAAATACCTGGACTTATATGGCGGCCATGCTGTGATTTCAATCGGACACAGTCATCCGCATTATGTCGAGGCAATAAAAAATCAATTAGATAAGATTGGTTTTTATTCCAACAGTGTACAAAATTCTTTGCAAGAAGAATTGGCGGAAAAACTTGGGCGAATATCCGGCTATCCGGAATATCAACTCTTTCTTTGCAGTTCAGGTGCCGAAGCAAATGAAAATGCACTTAAGCTCGCCTCTTTTGTAACAGGCAGAAAAAAAGTAATCGCTTTCGAGAAATCATTTCATGGAAGAACTTCGGGAGCAGTTGCAGCAACCGACAATCCTAAAATCGTTTCACCATTTAATGCCAGTCACGAAGTAGAGTTCGTTCCATTCAATGATGAGGCCACATTTAGTCAGTCAATCAACAAAGAGATTGCCGCTGTCATCATTGAAGGCATTCAAGGTGTAGGTGGCATTCAATTACCTAGCGAATCATTCCTCCAACTGCTTTCTAAAAAATGTAAAGAAGTTGGTGCCTTGTTAATTCTGGATGAAGTGCAATCAGGCTATGGAAGAACCGGGAAATTCTTTGCTCATCAATTTTCGGGAATTAAACCAGATATAATTACCACGGCAAAGGGAATGGGTAACGGCTTCCCGATTGGCGGAGTACTAATAGCTCCTGAAATCAAACCGTGGCACGGAATGTTGGGCACCACATTCGGAGGAAGTCATTTGGGTTGTGCCGCAGCGATTGCAGTGTTGGAAGTTATCGAGAGTGAGAACCTGATGAAGAACGCGGAGATACTTGGGAATTATTGGATCGAGAATCTGAAGAAATTTTCGCCCATCACCCAAGTGCGTGGCCGCGGATTGATTATCGGCTTTGATCTCTCTGATGAATTTTCAAGCTTACGCAAAGACTTGCTTTTCAAACATAAAATTTTTACCGGTGAAGCGAAACCTAACACCATTCGTCTTCTTCCTTCGATGGCCCTGAAAAAACAAGAGGCCGATATTCTCTTAAACGCATTATCCATCGAAATCAACCAACTTGCATAGATGAAGAAATTCCTTTCCGTTCAGGACGCACCCAATATTCAATCGCTAATTGAAAAAGCCCTGCTATACAAAACAAATCCGTTGACCGATAAAAATCTCGGAAGTGGAAAACGCATTGGCTTGTTATTTCTGAATCCAAGTATGCGCACACGGTTAAGCACGCAAATTGCAGCTCAGAATTTGGGCATGGAGGCTATCGTGTTTAACGTTGGTCAGGATGGATGGTCACTGGAGTTTGAAGAAGAAGCAATCATGAGTGGTAGTACTGTTGAGCACGTGAAAGAAGCTGCACCGATCCTAGGAAAATATTTTGATGTACTTGGCATTCGCACATTTCCAACGTTGAAGCACAAGGAAGAAGATTATTCCGAACTTTACATCAATCAATTTGTGAAGTACAGTGGGGTTCCTGTGGTAAGTTTGGAAAGTGCCACGCTCCATCCTCTTCAAAGTCTAACCGATTTGATTACCATCACTGAAATATTCAAGGAAAAAAGAAAGCCTAAAATAGTTTTAACGTGGGCACCGCATGTAAAGGCACTTCCACAATGTGTGGCCAATAGTTTTTCACAATGGGTAAATGCTTGGGGCAATGCTGAATTTGTAATTACTCATCCTGAAGATTACGAACTGGATCCAAAGTTCACCAAGGGTGCAACCATCACACAGAACCAGGACGAAGCGCTGAGAGGTGCTGATTTTGTTTATGTGAAAAATTGGAGTACGTATGTTGACTATGGCAGAATTTATGTCAACGACCCCAAGTGGATGCTTACCAATAAAAAACTAGAAGCTACCAATAGTGCTAAAGTAATGCACTGCCTACCAGTAAGAAGAAATGTAGAACTAAGCGATGAGGTGCTCGATGGATCAAACAGTTTAGTGACACAACAAGCTGCTAACCGCGTGTGGGCAGCGCAGGCAGTTTTATTTGAAATATTAAACAATGTAAAAAAATAAAGGTCAGTTGTTGTCCATGGTCGATGGCAGCTTGGCTATTGACATGGTCTATCGACTATCGACATATGAATAAACTATACATCATAAAAATCGGAGGCAACGTATTAGATGATGAAAAAGCATTGACTTCTTTCCTGAAAGACTTTTCGTCCATTCAAGCACCGAAAATTTTGATTCATGGCGGCGGAAAAATTGCGACCAAAATTGGTGATCAACTTGGTATAGAATCTAACTATGTGGACGGGCGAAGAATTACGGATGCACCTACACGGGATCTAGTTACCATGGTCTATGGCGGCTTGCTCAATAAACAGATCGTTGCACACTTGCAATCACAGCATTGCAATGCCATTGGTGTAACAGGTGCGGATGGCAATCTTCTCAAAGCGGTGAAAAGACCAGTTGGAAAAATCGATTATGGGTTTGTTGGAGATATAACACCTGATAATGTTAACTCAACTTTTCTATATTTTCTGTTAAAGCAAAATGTGGTTCCTGTCTTTGCTCCGCTTACGCATGCTGCAGGAGAAATTTTAAATACTAATGCCGATACCATAGCATCGGTGCTTGCCATCGCCATGAGCAAACATTTTGATATCCGTCTTATCTTCTGCTTTGAGAAAGAAGGAGTACTCAAAGACGTCAATAACTCCAAATCAGTCATTCGCCACTTAAATGGAGAACTCTACCAAAAGCTTTTAAAAGAAGGATCCTTTCATGATGGCATATTGCCTAAATTAGAAAATGCGTTCACGGCGATTCGTTCGGGTGTGAAAGAAGTGTTAATTGGCGAACACTCACATTTGATTGCCAACACCGGGTACGAAACAAAAGGCACGTTGATCACCGCCTAATTATGAAAGAGCATCTTTTTCCAATCGCTGTAGAACTGCTTCAACAACTGATCAGTATTCCATCTTTCAGCAAGGAAGAGAACAAGACTGCCTCGTTGATCGAAAATTTCTTTAAGCACTACGACATCGAAACCTTTCGAAAAGGCAATAACGTGTGGACAAAAAACAAATTCTTCGATCCTTCCAAATCTACGCTGTTGTTAAACTCACACCACGACACAGTAAAACCAAATCCTGCCTACACCCGTGATCCTTTTGAGGCCAATATTGAAGACGGGAAACTCTACGGACTAGGAAGCAATGATGCCGGCGGCCCACTTGTGTCATTAATCATGACTTTTTTCTATTTCTATGGAGAACGAGATCTGAAATACAATTTTGTATTTGTAGCATCTGCTGAGGAAGAAATTTCTGGAACAGGTGGAGTTGAACTAATTTGGGATGATCTACCGAAGATTGATTTTGCAATTGTGGGCGAGCCAACGCTGCTCGACATGGCGATCGCTGAAAAAGGATTACTCGTATTGGATTGTATTTCAAAAGGAAAAGCCGGTCACTCAGCGCGCGAAGAAGGCGTAAACGCAATTTATAAAGCCTTACCCGATATTGAGTGGTTCAAGACTTTTCAGTTTCAAAAAGAGTCACCCACGCTTGGTAAAGTAAAAATGTCGGTCACGATGATTAATGCAGGTCAGGCACACAATCAGGTTCCACCAGAATGTAAATTCACGGTCGACTGCCGGGTGACTGATCAATATACACTGGAAGAAATTCTTGAAGAAGTAAAAAGAAATGTGAAATGCGAAGTAACTGCAAGATCACTCAGGCTCCGCTCCTCGGGTATCGAGGAACATCATCCACTCGTTCAATCCGCTAAGAAGTTAAGGTTGAAACTTTATGGGTCGCCAACAACTTCGGATCAAGCATTACTTCCTGTTCCCTCCGTAAAAATGGGGCCAGGTGATTCTGCTCGCTCCCATAGTGCCGATGAGTTTATTTACATTGAAGAAATTGAGAAAGGAATTGACACGTACATCGCATTAATCGAAAATCTTTAAATAGATGAACGAACGAGTTAAAATTCACAAAACAGAAATCTTATCCAACAATTGGTACACGCTAAAAAAGATTACGTATGATTTTCAGCGTAAAGATGGGCAATGGGTATCACAAAATCGCGAAGCTTATGATCGCGGAAATGGGTCTACTATTCTTTTGTATAATAAAGAAAGAAAGACGGTTATTCTGACAAGACAGTTCCGATTACCAACGTATATCAACGGCAACGAATCCGGAATGCTAATCGAAACCTGTGCAGGGCTGTTGGATACGGATAACGCAGAAGATTGCATTCGAAGAGAGACAGAAGAAGAAACGGGTTACAAAGTTTCTTCTGTAAAGAAGATCTTTGAAGCATACATGTCACCCGGTTCTGTAACCGAAGTTCTTTATTTCTTCACTGCCGAATACTCCAAGAATATGAAAGTAAACGAGGGTGGTGGTGTGGACGAACACGAAGATATTGAAGTGATGGAACTGGATTTTGAAAAAGCTTACGGTCAAATCAATACTGGAGAAATAAAAGATGGAAAGACGATTATGCTTCTTCAATATGCAAAGCTTAATAACCTGTTTCAGTAACTTGTAACCCATTATGAAACTCTGGCAAAAAGATAAGGACTCATTAAAAGAAGTAAGTCAATTCACCGTAGGCAACGACCGGGCAATGGATTTGTACTTGTCACGTTTTGATGTGCTCGGCTCGCTGGCCCACATTCAAATGCTGGAATCAGTTGGATTACTTACGAAAGATGAATTGAGTATTCTTTCAAAGGAACTAAAGGTCGTTTATTCAGAAATAGAAAAAGGAAATTTCTCCATTGAGGATGGTGTAGAAGATGTTCATTCTCAAATCGAGCTTTTGCTAACCAAAAAATTAGGAGAAGCTGGAAAAAAAATTCACAGCGGCCGTAGCCGCAATGATCAGGTTCTGGTTGACATAAAGCTTTTCCTTCGGCATGAGATTCAAAATTTGACTAGTAACATCAAATCTCTTTTTGAATTGTTACTCACTAAAAGCGAAGAGAATAAAGACAAACTCTTACCCGGTTATACACATTTGCAATTAGCAATGCCCTCTTCTTTCGGACTTTGGTTTGGTGCCTATGCAGAAAGTCTTGCTGATGATTTAATCACGCTTCAATCAGCATACCGAATAGCAAATAAAAATCCCTTAGGTTCTGCAGCGGGCTATGGCTCTTCCTTCCCTCTCAATCGCAAAATGACTACTGATCTTCTTGGGTTAGAAGATTTGAACTATAATGTTGTGTACGCTCAGATGGGTCGTGGAAAGACGGAACGAATTGTAACACAAGCACTAAGCAATGTAGCTGCTACGCTCTCTAAACTCGCGATGGACGCGTGTTTGTTTTTAAATCAGAACTTTGCTTTTATTTCCTTCCCGGATGAACTCACTACGGGCAGCAGCATTATGCCGCACAAAAAGAACCCAGATGTTTTTGAGTTGATCCGAGCAAAATGCAACACGCTCCAAGCGCTCCCCAACGAGATTGTTTTGCTTACCACCAATTTACCTTCCGGTTACCATCGCGATTTTCAATTGCTGAAAGAAAAAGTATTTCCAGCTTTTAGAACTTTAAACGATTGTTTGGAAATGTCGGGCGTAATGCTGTCGAACATCAAAATCAAAGACTACATTTTGGAGGATGAGAAATATAAATTTCTATTCAGTGTAGAAGAAGTGAACAAACTCGTTTTATCTGGCATCCCCTTCCGAGATGCTTACAAAAAAGTCGGAAAAGATATTGAAGATGGTAAGTTTACCTATTCAACTAAAATCAATCACACGCACGAAGGAAGTATTGGTAATTTGTGCAATGACAAAATAAAAGTCGCTTTTTACAAGACACTAACTACCTTTGACTTTGAGTCGGTAAATAAAGCCCTTATCAAATTGCTATCCGCTTAAAAAGCAGCATTGCTCCCTGCTCCCTTCAAATTTGCGATAAGCAGAGTAAGCGTAGTTTCCCACATTGGCAGATTTGTGCCATCAATTGGCAGGTTTCTAACACTTTTATAAGCCAAGTTTGCGGGCACAAACCAACATTAAAGCACTAACACACAAACCATGAAAAAAGCTCTTATCTGTAGCATTGGGCTTTCTACCTTAATGCTCCTTGCCATTACCCCCGAGTTAACTGCTCAGCTCAGTTTTCAACCGTTTTATTCATTTGAAAAAACATTTACTCCTACAGAAATGAAGTTAGCAGACTTTGATGGCGACTCCTTCAAAGATCTCGTTTATATCAACAGTTCAACTAAACAGCTCAATTTTATTTATCATTTGTCAGACCTCGGCCTTCGCACCACGCAATCCATTTCAGTGAATTCTTCTCATACGGGTAATCTGTACCATCTTGAAACTGGAGATCTGAATAATGACGGGAAGGCAGACCTTATAAGCATTGAAACGAGCATTCTGGGAATCAATTTAATAGTGCACCTGTCAACTGGCAGTTCGTTCGTTCAACAAGCCATTGCATTAGGCGCTGTATCCGGCGGTAGTCTTCCAAAAATTATCGATTTCAATAAAGATGGCAATCTGGATGTGGCCGTCGTTTCATCTAAAAATATCATCTTTTATAAAGGAGACGGGCATGGCGCTTTCACGCTTTCAAGTACTCCTCAAGTACACATAACAGCGACTCCCACTGGCAATGAACAATCTTTTGAAGTTGCAGACATCAATTTTGATGGTGCAGCAGATATGGTTGTTTATGCAGCCGATACGCTTTATACTTTTACCAACAATGGTAATGGAAGTAACTTCACCCTTAAAAAGCTAAAAGCTGCGGGCACTCAGAACTCTGTTATTAAAATAGGTGAACTTACCGGGGATAATTTTCCAGAGTTAATGATGATTTCCATCGCCTCGGGTACCGCCAGTCTTCTAAAGTTTCCGAATAGCAGTGGCACCTATTCAAGTCCAGTCAATTTATCAATTTCGAATCCCTACAGCAGAAACATTGATATTGCGGATTATAACAATGATAGCAAACAAGATGTGTTGTTGGGCGGAGGAGGCTTTTCCACTGCTTTCATACTTCTCAAAAACAACGGAAGCAGTCCATTTACCAATGGTGCTCCACCTTCCAACAACGACTATGGCAATGTTTCCATTTACTTTTCAGACATAAATAATAATGGAGATTTAGAAATTGTCGAGTTGTCTCAAAATAAATTTATAAACATCTATACACTCAGTGGCGGCAATTACCAGTTCGCTGAAAAGATCGTAATTGGAACCGATTCATCGAAGGGAATTGCTGCTGACCTAAATAATGATAATAAGATAGACATTGTCACTTACTCTTCCGGTGGCGAATTCGTTTCCTACTTTTATGGAACAGGAGATAAAACATTCAGCAAGCCCACCTATCTTTCTGGCAGCACCAAGATCGGAGCGATTGCAGTTGATGATTTTAATAAAGATACATTCAAAGACATTCTATATGCTGAAACATTCGTGTCCTACGGTTCGTCAATCAAACTTGTTGCTTCAGACAATACAGGCAAGTTGGGTGTTCCTGTTTCTATTACAGAAAAGGGTTCATCTGTCCTCATATCCGGCGACTTCAATAATGATGGGAACATTGATTTCGCTACAGACCATGGAACTTACATTAACAATGGCAGTGGAGCATTCACCTTACAGAGTTACACGCTCTCATTTTCACCTTCGTCCATTGGAGTTGGTTACTTTAACAATGACAATGCGTTGGATCTCGTGTTCAATGACTCAAACAAAAATTATATAAGCTTAAACAACGGTTCAGGGACATTTTCAACTTTCACAGCTACAACTGGCAGTCAACTTTACAAATCGATAAAAAGCGCACTCATTAACAACGACAGTTTTAGCGACCTCGTGTCCGTCCAATACAGTGCTGGCAGCTATGCAGTAGATGTATTAATAAATAATGGTGATGGCACATTCACAGTTCATCAAACTCTTATCCCTCCAACCAATGGTCAGTTTGGAGGCTATGCCGATGTTGCCGATCTTGATAAAGACGGCCTTGTGGACATCGTAGTGGGTGTCAACAGTTATAGTAATGGCGGATCTTCCGCAGTTTACCTTCAGGACGCAAGTGGTAATTTCAATTTCTCCCAAACTATTCCAGTGAGTTCTATCGTCAGCAACGTATATGCTCCCGATTTTCTTCAAATAGTCGACACTAATGCAGACGGGAAACAGGACGTTGTCATGTATAGTGTTGAATTACTGGATCCTGTTAGCATCGCTCTTAATGATTTAGTTGTCAAGCCGACTCAAAAGGCAACCGTATCGCTTACAAGCAAAACGGACGTGTCTGCAACTTTGAGTTTAACAAATGGCGACGGCAATGCCATGCTTGTTGTGGTTCGTAAAAGTGACACAAAAAAATCATTGCCTTCTAACAACTTGTTCTATACCACGAATACTCAATTTGGATCAGGCGCTCAACTTGGCACGGGTAACTATGCTGTGATTCTAAAAGACACTACTGCAATAACAATTACGGGGCTTACACAATCCGGTAGTTACACCGTGAGCGTATATGAGTGCAATAAGAATTTGAGTAAGACATTCGTCAATTATCTAACTACTTCATACGACTCTGTTAATTTCACAACAAAGAAAACGCAAACACTCACCGTTCCTGCGGTTCAGGATAAAATAATTGGATCAGCTCCATTTGATCTCACAGTTACTTCATCGGCAGGGTTGCCCGTTACGCTAACAGCAGAAACCACCAACATCTCGATTAGTTCAAACACGGTGACCTTGGGGCAAACTGGACCCGCCAAAATCAAAGTTTCGAGTGATGCCACTGCTGACTATGCAGCCGCGGCACAAGAAATTTCTTTTTGTGTAAATCCGCTAGTGCCCACGATAACCGTTGTAGAACAGTCAGCTCTCTCCTACCTCCTTACATCCAGCAGTGACGTCAACAATCATTGGCTATTAAATGGTAGTGTTATTGATACAGCCACGCATAAAACTTATCACCCGATTATAAATGGAGTCTACTCGGTGCAAGTTGAAGCTGGTACCTGCCACTCTGTATCCACCCCAACATCTTTCATCATAACTGGTGTGGAGCACAACATCGGTCAATATGTTTATCCTAATCCTTTTACAGATTTTATTTCCGTATCAGGTGCTTCAGATGTAGCCAATATTCAAATGGTGAACATGAATGGACAAGCAGAAACAGTTGCTGTGGATCGTGACAGTGAACTCTTGCGCATCAACACTAAGTCACTGAGCTCTGGGTTGCACATCGTGAGGATACAAACACCAGTGTCCGTTTACTACTTCAAAGTCATTAAGTCGCAATAATTGCTAGAGGATTACTCAGCTTCCATATCTTTCAACTCAATCTCCAACGCACGCGTGCTGATGTAAATTTCATTTAACGAAAGTGCCAACGACAACAGAAGGAATCCAAGACTCAAGCCAAATGTTGTAAATGCCAATGTCTCGTAACCAAAGTAAACGAAGAGCATGCAAAGTACACAAAGGAAAAAGCTAAAGATCCCTGATGCCTGCATTTGTTTGATTAGCTCCAATCTGCGTTTAAGGTTTTTAATTTGCTCGTGAACGATGGCCCGTTCTTCCAGCACTTGTTTGTATTTGGTATGAAGGTTTCTAATCAACGTAGCCAAGGCAAGGAAGCGGTTGGTATACGCCAACATCAGCAAGGTGATGGCAGGAAATAAAAGGGCGGGTGTATCGATCGTAAATGGCATAACTGAACTTTAATCCATTAAATTGCGCCAAAATATCGAAACATTTCATGCAAGCCCAAACAATTTTATTGCTCATCATCAGTATTGTTGTAGTTAGTTATTTGTTCAGCCAGTTTTTGGAGTACATCAATTTACGAGCTCAACGAAAGGATATCCCTGATGAAATCGCCACCTTCTACGATAAAGGCAACTATCTAAAGTCGCTCGATTATCATCGTGACCAAACGTATTTCTCTTTCATCACATCAGCATTTAGCCTTGGCCTATCGTTATTAATGCTTGTATGGAGTGGTTTTGGTTCATTAGATGGTTTGCTAAGGATCTATATTACATCTGAAATTCCTCTCGCACTTGCTTTTTTTGGAATTCTCGCGATAGCCTCCAATCTGATTACAATACCTTTTCAATTGTATTCTGTTTTTGTTATTGAAGAAAAATACGGCTTTAACAAAACTACCGTGAAAACTTTCATTACCGATAAATTAAAAGGTTATTTGCTCGCCGCTATCATTGGTGGAATTTTACTCTCGGCGTTAATTTATTTAATCGAAAAGATCGGGCCTGGCTTCTGGATTTGGTTTGCCTTAATTGCATCCGGATTTATTTTATTGGCGAATTTATTTTATACTTCTCTCATCCTTCCACTATTCAATAAACTAACGCCTTTGTCGGATGGCGAACTAAAAGACGCTATTCAGACCTTCGCCAGGAAAGTTAATTTTCCCATCGACAATATCTTTGTCATGGATGGATCGAAACGATCTAAAAAAGCAAATGCATTCTTTTCAGGTATCGGAAAGAAAAAGAAAATCGTGCTGTTCGATACGCTGATCAACAATCACACAAAAGAAGAACTGGTAGCCGTGCTTGCACACGAAGTTGGGCATTTCAAAAAAAAGCATATCGTATTCAGTTATGTGCTTTCAGTCATTCAAATCTTCTTCACCTTGTGGGTTTTGTCGTTGATGGTGTTCAATGAAAATGTATCCCTTGCACTCGGTGGGAACCAAACCGCTCTTCATTTGAATTTGATTGCGTTCACGATCCTCTTCTCTCCTATCTCTGGAATCACCGGCTTGCTGATGAGTATGTACAGTCGCAGAAACGAATTTGAAGCTGACAGTTATGCCAAGGAGACCTTTGACGGAAGAGCTTTGGCCAATGCGTTGAAAAAACTTTCGGTTGATTCACTCAGCGATTTGTACCCCCACCCGGCTTATGTGTTCTTTCACTATTCGCATCCACCGTTGCTAGCCCGGCTGCTGGCTCTTAAGAATTGACTTAAACTTACCTACTTCTTCTCCGGTAACTTTTCCTTCAACTTCGGCATACCCAAATATTTTGCAAACCAGTCGATATACCTGGTATACCTGTCTTTCTGGTAGCTTGGCACGCTGATGCCATGGTGTTGATTAGGGTAAATGATAAACTCTGTTGGCACTCCCAACGATTTCAATGCCTGATACATTTGCTCACCACCTACTGCCGGCACATTAAAATCTTTTTCTCCCACCATATATAGGGTTGGTGTTTTAATTTTCTCCACATTCAAAAATGGATAGGATACCTTCATCCACTTATCCATATTCCTCCAGGGAACACCTAATTCGTTTTCGTATTGCAAGGTGTATTGATCAGAGCCGTACATCGAAAGTTGCAGCGCACTTCCAGCGCCGCTTGCTGCGGCTTTAAAGCGAGGATCTGTTGCCGTAACATAATCGGTGAGAATGCCACCATAGCTCCAGCCACCAATCGCCATGCGATCGGGATCAACAACTCCTGTGTTTATCAGGTGGTCAACAGCTCCAATCAAATCAATCACCTCTTTGTTTCCCCAATCACCAGAAATTGCTTTGCTATACGCCATCCCACGGCCACTGCTCCCGCGATAATTAACACATGCAACCGCATAACCTTGTCCAGCCAATATTTGTGGAATAAAATCAAAACCAAAGTCATCTTGAGACGTCGGTCCACCATGTATCCACAAAATCAGCGGAAGCTTTTCGGATTTCGATTTCCCGAAAGGTCGAACCAATAGTGAACCTACATCGGTGCCATCCTTGCTTTTTGAATTAAATGCCTCCACGGTAGCCAATGCTTTTGATTTTAAAAACTCATCGTGAATGTGTGTGAGCCGGCGAGTATTTCCATTCTCTATCACATAAATTTCATTTGGTGTCATCGGGTCGCTGGAAATAGTAACCCAATTGTTGCCGGTGCCACTTTGCAAAGAAAAGAATATTCGATCGCCTGTAGTTACCTGTTTTTTATTTCCCGTCAAATCAAACAAGGTCACATGGCTTCTTCGGTCGTCGTCTACCACAGTGAAAACAGATTGACTATCGTTTGACCATCTTGGAGCGGAAACATCCCGATCGAGTGTCGTATTTAAAATTTTAGACGCTCCTCCATCAGCAGAAATAACTGCGAGTTGTGGCTGATCGTATATACTGAATTCTTCCAATTGCGATTTTCGATAAGCAATCCATTTTCCATCAGGACTAAATGTTGGATTAGAATCAGATCCTTTCCATTGCGTTAGTTGTTTCACGGTAGCCCCTTTCTTTGCTTCCATCACCCATAAATCAGTGTTGCTGTTACGATCTGGATCTGAAGAGCGATTACTCACAAAAACAATCTTCCTGCTGTCGGGTGACCAGGCTGGATTCTCCTCATCAAAATCACCACGAGTAAGCGTGTCCAATTTTTTAGATTCTACATCGAACAAATACAAGCGATCACGTTTACGCTCCAAATAACCATCCCCGTCCGACTTGAAATGATAACGATCGATGACGATAGGCTTAGCGCTTTTCTTTTTTTCTGCTTCATCACTTGATTCCTGATCGTGAATGGTAAGTAAAATCTTTTTCGAATCAGGGCTCCATATAAAATCACTAATGCTGTATTTCAATTCAGTTAGTTTCTCTGCCTCCCCTCCTCGCCTGTCCATGCGCCAAATCTGTGAAGACTTAGTATCGTACCTCGAGGAAAGAAATGTTAAATATTTTCCATCCGGCGACCAACGCGGATGATTTTCCCCATCAGGACTGGCCGTGAGTTTTACGGATTCAGTTCAATCCCAACTAATCATCCAGACATCGGTGTTGGATTTGTCTTTCGCTGAATCCGGCGTTGATAACACATAAGCCACCCATTTTCCATCAGGCGAAACCTGCGGATCAGAAATTGATTTTATTTTATAAACATCGGATGGAGTAATTGGATGCTGTGAAAAAATTTCCAGGCTGAGAAAACAGAGGAGAACGATTAGTTTAAATTTATCCATATGGTTTAGAAATTATCCGGACAAGATAAAAAACAGATTTGACTATCCAGTAACCATTCACCATATTTAGAAGCTAATCTCTACCCGATGAATTCAATCTCAAAATCAGTTTTCATTATTCCTATCATCATGTCGACTACGTCATTTGCTCAGATTACTATTGATCTCTACCCGCAAGGAATTCCAAACAGTAAGCCAACTGCTAATGAGGAAATCACAGAACAGCGCTATGGAATTTCGATCGTTAGTAAAATAACCAGGCCAACCCTAACTATCTTTTTAGCTCCAAAAGAAGTTGCTAACGGCACAGCAGTGATAGTTTACCCTGGTGGTGGATATCGGATGAACGCCATCAGTCATGAAGGAATTGACATAGCAAAGAAATTTAACGAGATGGGAATTACTGCGTTCGTTTTGAAGTACCGGATTCCGAATGATGTCACCATGGAGAAAAAGGAAATTGGACCGCTACAAGATGCACAACAGGCAATAAAAATTGTGCGTGAAAGGGCAAGCGAGTGGAATATAAATCCAAATCGAATTGGCATCATGGGCTTTTCTGCGGGAGGCCATTTAGCTTCAACCGCCGGCACTCATTTTAAAAAGTCTCTCATTCCCAATGACGACAAAACAAATTTGCGTCCGGATTTTATAATCCTGATTTATCCAGTCATCAGTTTTCAAGATTCCATAGTTCATCTTGGTTCGCGTGAGCAATTACTAGGTCAACATCCAGCGAAGGATCAAATAAATTATTTTTCCAATGAGCTTCAGATAACCAAAGAAACTCCTCCAACATTTTTAGTTCACGCCAGTGATGATGACGTGGTGAAAGTCGAGAACAGTGTGGTTTTCTATCACAATCTCATTAAAAACAGCGTGCCTGCTGAATTGCATATTTATCAACGAGGCGGCCATGGTTTTGGACTGAACAACAGGACTACATTGGATAACTGGATGGATCGCTGCAAAAACTGGATGACCGCTAACGGGTGGATGAAAAAGTAATTACTTACTCAGTTCAACCAGCAATGAGTCGATTGATCGATCCAATATTTTAAACACTTCCTCAAAGTCTTTTTCATTTCCATGATAAGGATCGGGCACATCACCCTTTCCCAAAGGGTCATAATTGCGCATCAGTTTTACCTTATGGTGGTTGGAAGAATGAGTTACTGTGAGAATATTTTGATAATTACTTTTGTCCATAGCCAGAATCAAATCAAACTCATCTCCATCGGAATATTTCAATTGACGAGCGCTGTGAAAAATAGGAACATGATTCTTATGTGCACTTTTAACCGTGCGAGGATCCGGACCATCACCAATATTATAATTGCTCGTGCCACAGGAATCGGCCTCAAATAAATGTTCCAATTTCCGCTGCCTTATCTTTTCCTTGAAAATAGCTTCTCCCAAGGGTGATCGGCAAATATTGCCTAAGCAAACAAATAACACTTTCATCCTGTTAATAATAAGTCAAATTCCTGCAATTTTTTTTGCAAGGTGGTTACTTCACAACAAAATTATGAATCAATATTTGTATAAAGTGCAATTTTTTTTTGGAACTGGTTAGGGATTCCCCCTCAATTTATGAGGGGGTTTCTTTTTTTTAAGGTAATCCTCAATCGGTTAGATTTGCACCTTAAACTTTCATCTATGGATTTTATTAAAGTTACAGAACAGAAAGAGCCCATGGTGGCGCTGGTAGAACTTAACCGTCCAAAAGAATTGAACGCCCTCAACCGGCAATTGATGCTGGAGCTACTTGAAGCGTTGCAAGCACTTGACAAGAACGAAGCCGTACGCGCTATTGTGCTCACCGGAAACGAACAAGCTTTTGCAGCCGGGGCTGACATTAAACAAATGGCCGACCAAAGTGCTATCGATATGCTGATGATTGATCAGTTCAGCACCTGGGATATGATCCGCAAAACAAAAAAACCAATCATTGCAGCGGTGAGCGGTTTTGCTTTGGGCGGCGGTTGTGAGCTCACTATGATGTGCGATATTATCATCGCCTCAGAAACAGCAAAGTTCGGACAGCCAGAAATAAAAATTGGAACAACACCGGGTGCAGGCGGAACACAAAGACTTACCAAAGCCGTTGGAAAATCGAAAGCGATGGAACTCATCCTTACGGGAAGATTTTTATCAGCACAAGAAGCTCATTTTTACGGGCTTGTGTCAAAAGTTGTTCCCGTGGAAATGTATTTGCATGAAGCTCTTCAACTTGGAAAAGAAATTGCACAACAATCACCCGTGGCTGTTCAATTGGCTAAAGAGGCTGTGAATCGTTCTTTCGAAACACAGTTGGATGAAGGCTTGGCATTTGAAAGAAAAAACTTCTATCTCACGTTTGCTTCAGCGGACCAAAAAGAGGGAATGAAAGCTTTCATCGAAAAGCGTAAACCGAATTACGTTGGTAAATAAAACAACCTAACAGCGAGGGTTGCGATTTCAGTCAAAAAACTTTCAGAAACAAAGAAGCCATCTTTCGATGGCTTCTTTGTTCAATAAATATTTTCCTATCTAAACGACAAACCCAAACCAACCGAAAGAGCATTGTATTTTTGTAATGTATAATCTCCATTAAGGTAAAGAGGGCCAAATTTCAGGCGCATGCCTACGGTAAGTTTAAGGCTGCTATTACTTACATTAATTGATACCGGATTTGTGACGGTAAATGATCCCGCGGGAGCTGCAGTAACATGGTAATCGCCTGTGAAATTCACCTTCGTAGCAATTGTTCCCCACCCAAGGCCGCCATACAAAGTAAGTACAGAGAATTTCTTTGAAATGATTCCCTGTATAACCCATGAGTTGAATTTATAATTTAAACCTCCATTTGTACTCGTTGGATTTGCCGGAGCTGACATAGTGATACCGGTGTTTCCTGATAGTGTTGTGAAACCTACAAAACCAGAAAGATCAAAAGGTGCAAGTTTTATCCCCGGGATATGTTGCTTGATGTCATGCAGCACACCAATACCAAACATGGATACGGAAGATGAACCCGAATGAATTTGTGGAACATACCGGATTTTAATATCTGTGTCTTTAATTATACCAATACCAATTTGAGCCATGGGCGCTGGCAATGCAGCAAAACCAAGATTTTTCTTTAAGTCAAATCCTCCTGGTCCGTTAAAGTTTACTGATTGAGGGCCAACGCCGCCTCCCGGGTCATAACTTGAAGTATAAGTGGTCTTATCGTCTGGGCCAACGATTGTCGGTGCCTGTTGGGTACCGGTAGTGCTATTATTAAATCCTGTGATCGTTTTAAGACCTAAGCTCCCCGGCGTAAAGTAATTTTCCGAGGTAGGGATAAAGACCGCATTGACACTAAAACCTATATCTATCCCGGCTGTTTTATGCGCCTTTGCCGTATGATACCAGCCACCGGTGAGTCCGTAAGACAGTGACTTTACTACAGGAGTCATGTATGCACTCACTAGCTTGGATGCATCCGCAGGAGCAGCGCTAAGGAACGATGACATGTCTTCAACATTTTGGGCTTTTGCTGTTACAGCACATAGCATCAAAGCACATGCACAGGTAATGGACCAGTTTTTTATTGTTTTCATAGTTATAGTTATTCCAATATAAATGCCAAGATAACACTTTTGGTAAACTCAAAAAGGCAGAAATTTATTTTGAATAAGACCGCTTCAGTTCCTTTTGGTATTTTTACGACCCTTATGCAACAATTTCTATATACACTATCCATTCATTTGCTTCGGTTTTGTTTCATACTCGCAGCGCCATTTCATCAAAAAGCCAGGCAGTTTGTAGCAGGGCGTAAAAATATTTTCCAAGAATTAGCTTTAGCCTTTTCGCAGAGAGGAGCAACCAAATTAGTCTGGGTTCACTGTGCATCATTAGGCGAGTTTGAGCAAGGCCGCCCGCTGATTGAATCATTTAAAACCAACTATCCTAGTATTAAAATTCTTCTTACTTTTTTTTCACCATCAGGTTTTGAAGTGCAAAAAAAATATACTGCAGCTGATTTTATTTTCTACTTACCATGGGACACACCGAGTCAGGCCAAAAAATTTGTTTCTATCACCAAACCCGATTTGGCCATTTTCATCAAATATGAATTCTGGTATCATTATACCTTCTTTCTGAAAAAATCAGGTGCTCACATTATCTCGGCATCCTGCCTATTGCGGCCGGGGCAGATTTTTTTTAAAAGCTATGGCGGGTTATTTCGAAAACTTCTTCAAAATTTCGATTTGTTCTTCACACAGGATAGTGAAACAAAAAAACTACTCGCCACTATAGGCATAAATAACACTAAAGTAGCCGGTGACACACGCTTCGACCGCGTTATGGAAATCATAAAAAATAGCAACGAGATAGAACAAGCCAGAAAATTTAAAAATGAGCAAAAACTCTTTGTGATCGGAAGCTGCTGGCCAGAAGACTTTGAAGCGCTGGCTCCCTTCATTCATGAAAACGCTAATAATTTAAAATTCATTATTGCGCCACACGAAATTTCTGATTCATTCATTCGTGAAATAGAAAAATCACTCCAGGTAAAATACGCCCGATTCTCAGAGCAAAAATCTGACATTGAAGAGTATACCGTTCTAATAATTGACAATATTGGTATGCTTTCTCGATTGTACAAATACGGAGAGTTTGCTTTTGTTGGTGGTGCATTTGGCAAGGGGTTACACAATATTTTGGAGGCCGCCTGCTATGGAATTCCAGTCTTTTTTGGTAACCGAAATTATTACAAATACAAAGAAGCAAATGACCTGATCATGAGGGGCGGCGCCTTCGATGTGAGTGGCTACACAGAATTAAAAGCCAAATATGAATTGATGATCGATAGACCAGAGAATTTTCTATTAGCTTGTGAAGTTACTCGCTCTTATGTAGAAGAAAACTTAGGCGCCACCAAAAAAATTATGGATTACTGCATTCCGATTCTTTCAAAGTGACAGGTCTTGTAACCAAATCAACCGGCTCTTGGCATGATGTGTTTGCTGAAGGTAAAAAATATGAATGCCGCATCCGAGGCAAGTTAAGGTTGGAAGAAACGAAGGAAACAAATCCTGTAACCGTAGGAGATCACGTTGAATTTGAAATTGAGGAAGGTGCCCACGTGATTTCCAAAGTACTACCACGCAAAAATCAAATACTTAGGCAGTCAGTAAAAAAAACGGGGCATTCGAATATATTAGCTTCTAATATTGATCAAGCCGTACTGATTGCTACTCTTCAGCAACCACGAACTTCGCTTGGGTTTATTGATCGGTTTATGGTTTCAGCGGAAGCTTATCGTATTCCACAACTTCTGGTATTTAATAAATTAGATTTGTTGGATAGTGATGGTATTCATCTCCAGGAAGATTTGAAAAAAGTATACGAACAGGTAGGTGCTCATGTAATCATTGCCTCTGCACATAGAAATGAAGGTATTGATGGATTAAGAAAACATCTTAATGGAAAGATTTCATTACTCACTGGCCACTCGGGTGCTGGTAAAAGCACACTTCTTAACAAATTGTCTCCAGGGTTAAATCAATCGACTGGTGAGATTTCCGGATACTCGGAAAAAGGCACACACACTACTACCTTTGCTGAGATGTTTGCCCTGGATGAAAAAACATTTGTGATCGACACACCCGGTATCAAGGAATGGGGACTTGTGGATATGACTCAACAAGAAATCTCAGATTATTTTCCTGAGATGAGAGACCTTAGGTTGCAATGTAAATTCGGTTCGAAATGTCTGCATCTGCAAGAGCCGGGCTGTGCTATTCGCCCATCTGTAGAAAATGGGGGAATTGCCCAGAGTCGATTTGAAAGTTATATATCCATGGTAGAAGGAAAAGACAACCGCAAGTGATGGAGTATCATTTGAATAAAAGAAAAGTTGTTTATCGTGTTGAGGGATCGAAGACTTCAGGTGATGATCAAATTCTTTTGCATAAGGCCATTGACCTCACTAATGGAAAGACTTGGAGTAAAGATGGTTACGTAGTCAGTCAACTTTTCAGTGATCAAGCATTTGAAAAATTTGAGGGCGAAACAAAGAAATTACTAGCGTCCCTTTGGAAGAAATCCGGACTATCAATTCCGAAAGATTTTCAACCTGATCAGTATCATACATTGGCGTACAATGGAAATTTACATCTATCGGCTGTAGAACAAACTAAATTGCTTTCTGTTTCTGATTTCCCAGTACCCATTTCGGAGATCGAAAATCGAATTTCAGAAATTTGTGAAACTTCGTTGGAGGCCAAAAATCCTTTTGATAGACAATCCGTATTTCATTTTCGCGTAGTTCGTCCTAATTCCAATGATAATAATCCGTTGCATCGTGATGTATGGCTTGAAGATTATGCCAATTGCATCAACTTATATATTCCCATTGCGGGCAGCACCGAGCTTTCTTCTTTGACAATTGTTCCGCGAAGTCATCATTGGCCGGAGAACAAAATTGAGCGGACACAAGAAGGAGCCTCTATTGATGGAGTAAAATTTAATGTTCCAGCTGTGACCAGCATCCATGGCGAATATGAAATCGTACGTCCCAACCCAAAACGGAACGAGGTGCTCGTTTTCTCTCCCTATTTAATTCACGGCGGTGCAGTTAATCTTAATCCAAATCAAACAAGGATATCCATTGAACTGCGACTTTGGAAAAAAGATTAGTCATATCGAAGCTGATAATACATTTTTCTAATCCACGCCCAAGGCAAAGGAAAATAGGAAGCAGCCTGAATTACGAAAAAGGAAATTGGAGTCTTTCCTAATCGTGTAAACAATTCAGCAAATAATTTCGCTTCGGTTTTGTTTTGAGAAAAAACAGCTTGTTTAAACTCATAGAGAACTCGCCATCGAAGTGCATTGCGATCTTGTTCATCACGACAAAGTTTTTCAGCCTTTGTGCAAACTAAAAAAGTAGAATGAAGCTGCCTATCCCCTAACCTGTACCAACCCGTAGACATGGACTCTGATGACTTTCGAACCTTCGTAGTCCTTTCATTCAAGAACTCAAACTGAAAATCTCGAGAAGCTCTTATCCAAAAATCAAAATCCTCATACGATAAGGCTTCATCATAACCATGAAGCGTATCCATCACTTTCTTCTTTATCATCATTGTAGGACTGGAAATAAAGTAGGTAGTTAACACATCTCGAAAAACATCACCACTAGGAACATGATCAAGTAGCCTTTTTTTAAAAAGATAATCGTAGTGGCTTCTGATCGTTGATCCATTTTCATTGACGTATACAGCATCAGAAAACACGATACCTACTTTTTCATTCTGTTTTTCAAAGAAAGCTATTTGCTTTTCAATACGATCTGGTAACATTATATCATCAGTAGAAAAATCTATGATGAAATCGCCCGTTGCCAGTTTCAATCCTTGATTAAATGCTTTACAATTTCCCACATTATCCGGAAGGAAAATCGTTTGAATGCCATCGCGATGCTTTATTAATTCCTTGATCAGTTCCTTGCTTCCATCTACACTGGCATCGTCTACTACAATTACTTGAAGACTGGAATAAGTTTGTGACAAAACTGATTCAATCGCTTCTTGCAAATACCGGTGATGATTATAGCATAAGCAAATAACTGAGACTAACGAGCGGTTCATTCAAGTTGCTTTTCAAAAATGTATTTAGGTGATGGCTGGCCTCCCACACTTTCTTTAAAATGAAGTAAGGGTTTGTTGATTTCGTTTCCATTCATGGAAGTACCCAAATCGATAATTTGATATCGATTCTCTTGGGCAAAAGAATAAATTCCAGAAAGCAAAAATACGGTTGGGCTGATCTTATTAAATTGACTCTCGTGGGCGTAATAAAATGTGTAAAGGATCCTTTTATTTATGCGGATAACAATTGCGGCGGCGGCCCTTGTTACATTTTCTTTCACTTCAAAAAGAAGGAAATCATTCTTAAACTTTTCAACGGTTTCTTGCAACTCTGTCTGTGTCATTGACAATGACTGATTTTTTTGACGACGGCAAGCTTCGATAAACAGATAAATCTCGGGCAGTTTCAAAATTGAAACCTGATAAAACCCAAATTTTGATTTACACTTCAGTAGTTTCTGTTTTTCAGATATTTTGATCTTCCCTTCAAAAGTTTTGTTGTCGACTTTTATAATGCTTGATATCTCCGTCCTCGCCTCAAACCCAAGCCATAAAAGACTAGCATATAGTAATTTAGTGTTGGATGTATGATAAGCTTCCGGAAAATTCTTAATAAGAATTTCATGACTTACTTCATTCTCTTTTAGAAATGCTTCTATGCATTTCAAAAAAAACATTAAATCCTTTTGTGTAAATCGCCCCACAGATTGAATGGATCCAAATGGGGCTTTAAATGGACTATGAGCTTTTCCACCTTTAATGTAAAAAGCCATTTGAAGGACGGCCTTCCCATTCACTTTTAATCCAAAAATTTTCCAGTTCTCTTTCGCCTGAAGGAAAAGATGTTGAGGCTGATTAAAAAAATAATTGGTAATGACTTGGTCCGGCTCAAGTTTGGGGTCAAAGAAATAAAATTCCGCACCTTTCAATTCATTCAATAGGGAATTCCTATTCGCTTATAAATGAAGTGCATGAGCCATGCCGGACCAATTAATAAAAATTGTACGTCCTTAAGGAAGGAAGGTTTCTTCCCTTCAACTTTGTGCCCATAAAACTGACCAATCCACGCCAGTACAAAAATAACAAGGCAAGCCAACCACAATGGCGCAATGCCAGACAGGGCTATCATCCGCGCGAAATATAAGCAGATCAAAGTGAACAGTGCCATACCAATACTTAATGGTATTGACAGTGAAACGTAATACACCAAAACTAAAATAATTGCTACGGTTGCCCAATTGAAATAAGATCCAAATAAATTTTGGAGGAACCCTGAAGGAATTGAAGCAATGAGACCAACGACACTAAAAAAAATCAATGGCACACAAATCCAATGAATAGTTTTATTAGTGACGTTCTGGTGACTTTCTCCATATTCAGAAAGGAGCTGGTCTATTTTACGCATGGTTACCAAATTAGTTTAAGACCTAAATCATTGTACAGATGAAAATCGGAATCTTTTGAAATTAAGTGAAATTCACTTTGAATTGCTTTCCAAACCAACATTCTATCAAAAGGATCTTTGTGATTTTTTCTCCATGGCAAGCGATAGACGGTGGCAGCAAGAGGCGCAGAAAGTTCTACGATTGAAAAACTACTTTCTCTGGCCAGTTCTATGAAATCTTCCGTGACAAGGTCTCCAAAAGTCATTTTACCAAGTGAGTGTTTGATTGACATTTCCCAAAAGGTTACTACGCTTATGCACACTTCGTTATTAGTGTCTTCAATTATTCGTTTTGCCTTGACGGAAAGTTGCTTTATATCTGTAATAGCCCAAATAAAACTATGCGTATCCAATAGGCATTTCATAATCCTAAAAATTCATCTGTTGATATTTTGAAGTCTTTGGCAAACTTTACTTTCACTTTACCATTCAATATCCCCAATTTTCTTTTCTTCGGTTTTAAATCGCGAAATGGCACTACCCTAAAAATTTTCTTTCTCTTTTGTCCGCGCGTGACAATAAACTCTTCTCCCTTTTGAATCTTCTCAGCAAAGGAAGAAAAATTCGCTTTAAACTCACCAATCGTCACTGTTTTCATATCCCAAAACTACTCCAAACTTGTCAACTTGTCAAGTTTTGGTTTTCACCTTATCCCATCCCTTGATCTGCCAGGTGGCACGGCCTTGGGTGAGTTGATTCCCTTTTCCATCCATAATATTCACTTCAGAAACAACCTCTACGGACTCTGACGATTTCAGCGGGTTAATTACTCTCTCCGCCATCCAGCTGTCTGTAATCCGAAATTCGCCAAACGCATCGGTTTTACCCTGATACAAATAATCCACCTCCAATTTTTTTAAAATAATCCTGTACCTGGAAGGATCGAGTTGGGTCACAAAAATAAACCCTCCGGTTATCTCTGTAAGTGTGGCCAGGGCGCAGGCATGGAGACCTTTCAAGTGATTGAGGTTCTTTGTTTTGTAAGGCAATCTTGTGCGTACATGATAGTCACCAATTTCGATAATACGGAATCCATGAGGCCGGTTGAACGGGATCATCCGATCAAATGATTGGTTAAGCAACCATAAATAAAATGACGAGGTTTTTGCTTTTTCAATTAACTTGGCGGGATTCATGATCTCGTTAGTGGTTATCTGTTGTTCAGAGCAATATTACCGAATAACAAACACTATTAACAACTATCATAATAACTGAAGGAATGAAAAAGAAAGTCATTATGGTGAGTGTAATTTATAAAGTCGAGCAAAGCCAGTAGTAATTCATGGAGCGTCATCATTCCGATCAAAAGGTCACCATTACGCACGAAGAAATCAACGAGTTACCTCTTGGTGCATTCGAAGGAGAAGTTGAGTTGGTAGATGATGCCAGGCATCTTACTAAGGCTTTCGAAGAAATCAATCATCATCGAATGGTAGGTTTTGATACCGAAACCAAACCTGTTTTTGTGCGAGGCCATCAAAACAAAGTGGCGCTCATGCAAATTGCCTTGAATAAAAAAGTGTTCCTTATCCGCATTAACCATACCGGGCTTCAACCTGAGATTATTCAATTTTTAGAGAACGAACATATTTTAAAAGCCGGGGTTGCCCTGCGCGATGACATCAAGGCCCTGCAACGACTAAAACGCTTTGAGCCTAAAGGTGTGGTTGAACTTGCTGACCTGGCAAAAAAGGCAGGGCTGGAGATTGAGGGTGTAAAAAAACTGACCGGGCTTTTGTTGGGATTCCGAATTTCGAAGAGCGTACAAACCAGCAATTGGGAAGCTGCTGTTCTGAACGAAAAGCAAATCAGTTATGCTGCGACCGATGCTTGGGTCTGCCTTGAGATTTATAAAAAATTAAACGCAGACAAATAAGTTTTATTTTTTCTTCTTTCCTTTTCCAAACTTCTTAAATCCCTTAACGATAACCATATCGATGGTTCGTTCGGCATCAGTGCCAATTACGTCTGCTACGGCATTTACTCGCCAAACTAAATACTTACTTCGATCATTTAGATCAATGATAAAACTGGTTTGTTTGTAATCACGCGACCATGTTCTATCGTCTGATCCAGGGGTCATGCCCAAAGGCCCAATAGCCTGAGCATCGGATCGCGTCATCGTGCCAATGACATAGGTAACTATTAAATCTGCTAGCGAGTCAACTCTCTTCAGTCCTTTAAACTCAAGTTCGCGCGTAACACCTGCTTTAACCCACTTGTCAACGGTTGCATCACTTACTTGCTTTTGATCAGGCGGCGTTACCACCTGACTCTCTCCAAATGTAAAAGTCTTGTATTTTGAAAAATCATGTTTCTTATCGTACTCAATTTTGATTTCCTGTGCAGAGGCACAAAAACTCAGCAGCAATAAAATGATGGTTAAAAATCTCATGTAGCAAATTTAATTAATTGTTAGCTGATCCTCACGCGAGAACAATTTAACTTCTTGGATGAAATTCTTGAACCACCTGGCGCAGGTAATCTCTATCAAGGTGTGTATAAATTTCCGTTGTGGTGATTGACTCATGGCCAAGCATTTCTTGTACAGCCCGCAAATCAGCCCCTCCTTCGATGAGGTGAGTGGCAAAGGAATGCCTGAAGGTATGTGGGCTTATGGATTTCCTTAATCCAATTTTCGCCGCAAGCCCTTTGATAATAAGAAACACCATCACACGCGAAATCTTCCGGCCTCTCCTGTTTAAAAATGCGTAGTTTTCAAATCCCTTTTGTTTTGGGAAATGAACACGCACTTCCTCAATATAAATATTTAAATATTTCATAGCGTCTCGCCCAACCGGCACCAATCGCTCTTTGTTGCCCTTGCCTACCACGCGCAAAAAACCAACATCAAAATGAATATTGGCAAGGCGGAGTTCTACCAACTCGCTGACGCGTAGGCCGGAGCTGTAAAGTGTTTCGAGCATGGCACGGTTGCGAGCACCTTCTGGCGAGGAGAGATCAATCGCATCAAAAATATTTATAATCTCAGTATACTCAAGAGTGTCGGGCAGTTTGCGTCCAAGTTTGGGGCCTTCCAATAATGCCGCGGGGTTATTTTCGATGAGATCTTCATAGCTTAAGTATTTGTAAAAAGCCTTTAGCCCTGATAGAATTCGCGCCTGACTATGAGCGCTCATCCCTAATTCATTGATGTAATGAATAAATTTCTGAAGTTCTTTTGACGAGGTTTTCAGCGGATTAGTCTTTGCGCCTGATAGCTCCATGAACTGCTTTAACTTCTCCACATCGCGTACATAGGCATCAATAGAGTTCTGGGAAAGAGATCGTTCTAACTTCAGGTATTGACCGAATTGCTTGATGTAATTACCCCAACTCAAATAGAATGCATTTTATCAACTGATCTATTAACTTGCAAATTACAACTTCGCTTATGAATATACAGATCATCAACGGCCCTAACCTTAATCTCCTTGGAAAACGAGAACCCGAAACCTATGGCTCTGAAAGCTTTGAAAGCTATTTTGAAAAATTAAAGAACCGGTTTCCCTCAGCTACGCTTCATTATTTTCAATCGAACGTGGAAGGAGAAATCGTTAATCAAATACAAAAAGTTGGATTCGACTTTGATGGCATCGTTTTGAATGCAGGAGCCTACACACACACTTCGATTGCTATTCATGACGCGATAGGTGCAATCAAAACCCCGGTAGTTGAAGTTCATATTTCCAATATTTATGCTCGGGAAGAATTCCGGCATAAGAGTTTAATCACCTCAAAGTGCGCTGGACTAATCACAGGATTTGGTATGGAAGGCTATGCCATGGCAGTTAGTTATCTCATCAACCGGAAATAGATCATCCTACGGAATAGAAGATTTATCCTTGTCTCCATGCCAATAAAAAATCAAGAAGATCGGTAAGCCATTTCAAAAATTGATTTAACATGTGGCCCCATAAAGACCCGTGCATAAAGCCGAATAATCGCCAGGCCATCAAGAATAAAGCTTAATGAGGTGATCAGGGCTAGGAGGATTTGGTCTTCATGAATGTGTGTAAAAACTAAATCTTCACCAATAAAGGTTGGCGTAATTGGAAATCCCGTGGCCGCCAAACAGCAAAGAAAAAATACAAATGCGATTTTAGGATGCTGGTAGGAATAGCCGTGGAACTGATGAAGACCAATACTTCCTTCTATTCTCCTCAATCTGACCAAAGTAAAAAATCCAACAATACCTGCGATAATAACACCGCTTAAATAGAGGATGGGTTGACCGTATTTAAACTCTTCGTTAAACGAAATTGCCAGCGCTATCCATAAGTGGTTCATGATAATCAGTAACCAACTCTTTCTCGCCCATCTTCGCTCTGTAAAAGACTTCAGAACCATGATCAAGCCAATGAGTGAAAAAACGATGGGTAAATTCTCTACCACACTTGTTGGAATTGACTTCCGATAGAAAAAGAAAAGCAGACCAATGGCATACGTGGGAACAAAAAACAAAACTACACCCCTCAAGGTCATGAAATTAAGTTTGTTGCCCACCCACTTAAGTGGATTCCAAAGATACTGGTACATCATCGAGTCGAGGTTCCACTCCTTAATGCAAAGGATGTAAAGTGTGTACTCCATTGCTTTGGGAAAAGTAACCTCGATGGATCGCTCGCGGGGTGAGTAATTATAGAACTGCTCTCTGATTAAATAACTCACCACCGATGGTGAAACCAATAATTGATAAGTTCTTAAAAATGCATTGCCAGCAAAATGGAATAGAGCCAGGTTTTCGAAGCCGGCTGCAATCTCAATGAAGATTAATCCAATCTGAGCGATGGATGCATAAGCGATCTGACTTTTTACCGAGGATTGCACTCGTCCTATGCCAGTTGCAATAATGGCAGTAAGCAAACCCATAGCCGCGATAAGAATGCGAACGGAAGTCTGCTCCTCCCAAAAAGGATAGGTACGCAACATGAGAAAAACCCCCAGGTGCACTGACAATGAACCGTAGAAAATAGCACTGGATGGAGTTGGACCTTCCATCGCTCGAGGAAGCCAGGAAGAAAAAGGAAGTTGCGCTGACTTTGCAGCGGCGGACAAAAGAAACATCAATGAAATAAAGACACCAATTAAAGTATGCGATTGCAGATGTTCATGCACCAGGTCTAAGTTATTCAATTTTAAGAAAGTGATATTTTCATGCCAAAGGTGATGACTCATCCACATGGCCAGGATCAAGCCAACGTCCGCCACGCGATAAATTGAAAATACTTTTACGGCATTTTTTACCGGCAGATAGCGGTGCCGATAAAATGAAATCAGTAAGAAAGAGGATATACCAAGGATCTCCCAACCGATAAATAATGTTTCTAAATTTCCGGAAAGCACTGCCAAATTATACCCGACATAAAAGAAAAGGATCGTATTGAAGAACCGTTTATAGCCGGTTTCGCGGTGTAAATAATAGCGACTATATATCGTCACTAAAAACGTAAGCAACGCACCTACCAGTAAATAAACGGCCGTGATTTTATCAAAGTAGAAATCGATAAAGAAATCATAATCACCAGTTTGATATAAGCTGATGTATTTATGATCGAGTGTTGGGCTGCCATTAATCAACCAATACGCCAGGAATAATACAAATGCGTTGAGGTTTAAACCAACCGCGCCAAACGAAACAGTAGAGAGAAAGTCCTCATTTTTTTCGGGTATCAAAAGACTGATAACAAATCCCGCTAACGGGATCAGAATAAAAAATTGAAGTAACAAGGTCATGGTCATAATACGTATTAAGAAATTTCGTAAACCGGAAGATTTTCGTGGGTAGATTCAAACAAAGACAACACATCATTCATTGCCTCGATTTTTGCCGTCATCGGCTGATAAGGATAAAACTGTCCTTCTTTAAAGACAAAGAATTCATATGTCTCAGGATGCACGGCAACCAAATGAACCCATTCGTTAATAAACCATTCATAAGTCTCAGGTGATTGTTGAATCGTTTCAAGTACGACATTCGGAAAGTGCTCAACGATCATTAATAAGCGAACCGGATCATGAACTTCGATCATCTGGCTCGGTAACCCAGGGCGCAAGTCGCCATCGATACCGTTAGCCACGCCAAATAACCCCATTACATTGTGTGGCAATTTTGTTCCTGCACCCAACTTTTGATTGTCAACCCGCGAAAAGAAATACTCTAAATTAATACCACCGCAGACCGGAGCGGCTGGCCGAAGAATATTCAATAAATATTTTCCGGCCGGGTCGATCTTGTAATCATATGAATTATAAAATGCTCTCCGATCAAGAAAGAGGTTTTTTGAAAGCGACCTTCGTGCTACAATACAAAGTGCATTGGTAGCATGGTTTAACTCAGGACGAGGCTCAAAAAGTGAAACCGATCTTCTTCGAACATCTTCGTGAATTTTTTCAGCGCTCTTATGCGTATCCACCGATAAAAATCTTCTTGACCTTTCCTTCGCATTAATATTCAGAGCTTGTTCAAAAACTTTTTCATTTTTTCGATGTTGAACCTTGTTCGCTTCAGATAGAGAGTCTTCATCAAAAAAAACAATATCATCACGTGTGGTGTCGTGTAGACCTCCAACAAATTGTGTCTCCACAGGTATATCGATTCCTTTAGACTTAAGGATTTTCCTCACTTCAGGATGATTGGCCATATAGCAGGCAACACGGGCATTTACAGAACCTGGTCGACCTGAACAAGCACCGCAATCGTACGCCGCATAGTGTGGGTTATTTACACTGCTTGCACCATGACCAACCAAATAAACGACAGGAGCAAAATCATTTATTAATCCAATGCTCATCAGCATTCCTTCCAACCGCTGCGCCATCTCGGCCACAGTAAATCCAATTTGCAATCCATTTTCCTTATCCTCCGGATTTTTGTTTTCAATAGTGAGTTCTGAAAAACGATCCATGTGTTGAAAGGAAGATGCCGTTGCCGGTCCGCTCGATGGCTTAAAAATATTAATGAACAATTTTAATGCTGACCAGAATCCCAACGTTTGAGAAAATAACCAACCTGAATAAAACGAAGTGGCGTGTTTCGAAAAATGTATATCCTGTTGTCTTTTTTGATGGCTATTAAATCCCTTAATTAAATATTTAGGTGTCATCGGAGCCGGACAAACCTTCGTTAAAAATTTACCATCTTCCGGTTGATAGAAAAATTCCATGCTAAAAAATCCTGGTGTAGCAAATGTTTCGCATAGCGGATCCATCTTCTCTAAATGTCGCCTCAATGAATCTTCACGATCATCAATGCAAAACAAGGATTGAAAAGTCTTTGTATTAGCTGACCTATGGTCTTGATTTTTTGGTGCGTGTTTGATTCCGGCCAATACCTCATCGTAGTATGACCACTCAAACGCATCCTGCCACAACGAAAGGACTTGATGCAATTCCGTTTCCTGAACTTCCTCAAATAAGTCCACCGGTTTCTCAGTAAGGCGGCTTGCCAGCGGTGACCATTTACCTTCACCGAAAGTAAAGTCCATGGCATCAATTTCGAGAAGCAACTCAAAAATGATCAGGTCATGAAGTGATATCAGTCTAGTATCAAGCAACGTTGATGGATTTGTCTCGACCACAGCTACCATGCCTGACCAACCCATGTGTGCGAACTGTTGATCGAAAAGATACTGCCCGAATAACGACTCATCCCCAATCAGCATCTTCATTACGTTGGAAATGTTGCATTGCTTTGAAAACAGTAAGTTCTTTGTGCTCCTTCTTCGGAAAAAACTAGAACCGCTAAATTTTTCGATCTCTTTAATGGAATTTAGAAAACCTTTTTCCCTTGCCGGGAAACTCCAGATTGAAATACCTTGATCCAAGTAGCTGCAAAGAATCCGAAAAAGGATGGGGAAGACCAAGGAGTCCATATCAATCCTGAATTCCTTTTTCCAGTTAGCCCGTAACTTTCCGATACGTGGCAACCCTTGCGCTTCGTATTTTTGATTGAGCAATTTTTCTGACCATTCTTTAATTGCGCTCTCCCCTTTTCGTTGGGTAATAACTTTTCTTAAAATTTCTGTTTTGATTTGTTTTGATTTGTAAAGTGCCCGGTATTCACCAAGCTTCAAGCAAACCTTATAGCCAAATGTTTCCGATGCAGTAACCAATGCATTATGAAACTTCAATTTTTGAAATGCCTGCAAGGTGTTTTGATGAATAAAATCTTTAAGCGCAGCCTGCTCGGGTAAATAATGCTTCAGTAAATGAAGCACCTCATGTTCATTGAAAGATTGATTTTGAATTTTCATCAAATGTATAAGATTAGCTTTTCAGAAAATAGTTTAAGTCTGGACTTGCCGGTCCACGATAAGAAATGTGCTAACGCACAGTTGGCCTAGTCAAATCAACAAAACCCGCTTAGATAAATACAAGGAAATGTCTGTGATGGCATCGACGGGTCGCTGGGTCTTATTGCAACTCGTCTGCTGATCAATTATTGTAGTAAAAATCAGCGGCTCGCAAATCAGGCAAATCAGAGAAAAAGTATCTTGCTGTTCATCATCTTTTTCTGTCTCTTGTTCCTCATAAGGCAGTTGATTATCAGCATTCGTTGGCACTGTGCCTTTTTTGGAAATGAAATGCCCCTCTTGAAAATCTTTAAGCGAAGCCATTGTGATTGAAATGGTCAATGAGAATAACACCAAAGCGAGCAAGGTGCAAAAGAACGAACTTAAGGATTTTATCATTCTCATATTAACTGACAAATGTAAAAAAATCCAAGACAACTATAGATAATCATTATACAACTGGCTTAAGTATGACTTCTGTCTAAAAAATCATGACCAAAATCAGGAAGCGTTTGATGAAGTAAAGCGCGGAAGCTTAGTAATTTTGTACTAAATTTAAAGAGTTAGGCACATTCGTTCCCTGTTCATGAATTTATCGGAAACCAAAATAGAATACGCAACTATTAAAAACCAGGGATCGATAGCATTGCAAAATGTGCCGGTGCTTCCCTATGAGCAATTCTACCTTGCCCTTGCAGCGCTCTTACGGCAACCAGAAAATCACTGTGTTAATTATTACGCCTACCCCACCGGGAACCTTTTAAAATTTATTGCATGCATTGCCAATGATAAGAGTGGAACAATTGCTTTGGTGTCGCATGAAATAAGTACCGTTCAAAAAAAAGCACTGCCTTCTTTATCAAAAGAGTTCTTCGCGCTACACATCTTTGAAAGAGAGATAAGCGAAAACTTTAATGTCACCTTTATTGATCATCCCTGGCTAAAGCCCGTGCGCTATGCCTTCAATCGTGCGGACAAAAGCAAAGTCATTGCGAATTATCCTTTTTATCAAATTGAAAGTCAGGAATTACACCAGGTAGGCGTTGGTCCCATCCATGCCGGTGTGATTGAGCCTGGTCATTTCCGATTTCTTTGCAATGGCGAGAATGTACTTCACCTGGAGATACAACTGGGATGGCAACATCGGGGAATCGAGGATCTATTTCTCAAAAAGACTTCTCTTATTCAGCGAACTGTTTTAACCGAATCAATTGCGGCAGACACTGCGGTTGGGCACTCGCTCGCTTTCGCTAGTTTGATGGAATCACTTTCTGATACAAAAGTAAACTTGCGATTAGAGATTGAACGAGTTATAGGATTAGAGTTAGAACGAATCGCCGTGCATGTTGGTGATTTAGGAAACATGAATATTGGAACAGCCTATCAACTGGCTGCTTCCGTTTTTGGAACGCTTCGTACTCCGGCAATCAACTATACACAAACCTGGTGTGGTAACCGATTTGGTAAAGGACTTATTAGGGTTGGAGGAACTCATTATCCGTTCACTGAAGAACTTGGCACTAAACTCATAACTTTTCTTGACAAGTTCGAAGAAAGCTTTGATCCCATGTGCGAGCGACTTTTTTCTCTTCCCTCTGTACTGATGCGTTTTGAAAACATTGGGAAGGTGACGAAGAAGCAAATGGAATTGATCGGTGCTGTTGGGATGACGGCGCGTATGGCTGAGGTTGAACGCGATGTAAGGATTTCACATCCTTTTGCTGGTTATAAACATCAAGCCATCGCTTCTGAAAAGTTGGATAACGGAGACGTTTGGGCGCGTGCTTATTTACGAAAACTCGAAGTCACAAACTCAATCGAATACATCCGCAACTTGGTAAACAAACTCAACAGCGTATCAGAGGAGGCACCGAAACCAAAGTCGGAAAAAGACTTACGTCTGGCACCCGATTCTCTAAGTGTATCCATGGTAGAAGGTTGGAGAGGCGAAATATGTCATTGCGCAATCACTGACAGCGAAGGAAAAATAATTCACTATAAAATAAAAGATCCATCTCTCCATAATTGGTTTGCACTGGCGCTTTCATTACGTGATCTCGAAATTTCTGATTTTCCTATCAACAACAAAAGTTACAACCTCAGCTATTGCGGCCATGACTTATAAACTAATAATCTTATGAGCGTGGTAAATATTTTCGAAGGAATCACCGTTCTCACTTTGCTTGTTTATTTTGTACCTGTAAGATGGAAGCAACTCTTGAGCCTCGCTCTTTCGTTAGGGCTTGCCATCGTGACGACCACTTGGGCGATCGAAAGTTTTAACGGTGAGATTGTGAGACAACAACTGTCAATGCCATTTTGGTTTCACCACTCTGCGCTTATAATCGATAAACTTTCTGCTTTCTTTCTTATCGTCATCAACTTTGGAACACTTACGAGTATTCTTTTCAGTCGAGGTTACATGAAAATGTATGAGGCTACCAAAAGAAGCCAAGACTTCTCACTTCATTATTTCTTTTTGCTTTGGCTACAGATCGCAATGATCTTGGTGGTCACGCTTCAAGAAGGTCTTCCCTTTCTTGTGGCTTGGGAAATCATGTCGTTGTCGTCTTTCATGCTGGTAATTTTTGAAAGCGAGAAAAAAGAAATACTCAACACAGGCATTTACTATCTCATTCAGATGCACGTTGCTTTGTTCTTTGTGTTGGCAGCATTCGCTTTAGTCGAAGCGAAGACAGGCATCTCCGGTTTTGATGGACTTGCTATCTATTTTAAGACTTACCCATCCATCCCCATGTTTCTACTCTTCTTTGCTGGGTTTGGTATTAAGGCAGGTTTTATTCCGCTGCATAGTTGGCTACCCCACGCCCACCCTGCTGCGCCTTCGCATATTTCCGGTATAATGTCAGGCACAATGATCAAGATGGGTATCTATGGGATCTTGCGCGTAGTAAGTTTCTTGAACGAGAGTTTGATGGAGATCGGCACTATCGTTTTGATTGTGTCGCTTATCTCTTCCGTATTCGGAGTATTCTTTGCCATCTTTCAACATGATCTCAAAAAAATGCTCGCTTATCACAGCATTGAAAACATTGGTATCATTGGTATCGGTATCGGAACTGGTCTTATCGGAAAAGCAATGGGCAACCCGTTGATTTGTCTGCTCGGTTTTAGTGGGGCGATTTTGCATGTGCTCAACCACAGCCTTTTCAAATCGTTATTGTTTTATTGCGCAGGTTCGGTTTACAATCAATGCCACACAAGAGATGTAAATGAACTTGGCGGCTTGATAAAAAAAATGCCAGCTACATCAATGCTATTTTTATTGGCATCGGTGGCGATTTGTGGGTTACCACCTTTCAACGGTTTCATTTCCGAATTTCTGATTTACAAAGGATTCTTTTCAGGACTGGATATTGATATTTACACCTCACTACTTTTTCTTGGTGGGATTGTCGGGCTCACCGTTACCGGAGGGTTAGCCATGTTTTGTTTTACGAAAGCTTTTGGAATTGTATTTCTCGGAGCAGCCAGAACCAACAAAACACAGCATGCGCATGAAGTTGAATCCTCCATGCTGTTTCCAAAACTTCTAATAACGATTCCCATTGTTGGCATCGGCATCGGTTCCTATCTTCTCATGCCAACCATTGAAAGTATTGCCAATTTGTATTTGCCTGTTGCAACCATTCCTCAGCCTGATTTAGTGAGTCCGATGCTCCAACCGCTGAGCACTACGCTGGGGTTGTTTATAATTTTAGTTATCATTTTGTATGCATGGAGATCGATGCAGCAAAAAAGTGTTACGATCGCCGCCGGACCTACCTGGGGGTGCGGATATCCAGCACTCACACCCGAACACCAATACACTTCTACAACATTTGCCGACAACCTTAAGAACCTCTCTCTCTCCTTGTCGGGAATGAAGACGCATTATCACGCGATTAACAAAGAAGATATTTTCCCTTCAGAAAAAAGAAAATATGAAACTCACCAGGTGGACGAGCTTGAAAAAGTATTGATCCTTAATCCATCAAAATTATTTATGACCGTTATGCTTAAGTTCACGATATTACGAAGCGGAAAAATTCAGCATTACATTTTATATGGACTCGGGTTTATTTTAATCGTAGCATTGTTAACTATTGTGAATGCCTTATGATTCCCGCTGCGCTTATCATCTTGACTTCCCTCCTCTTCCCTGGCATCATTGTAAAAGTGAAAGCGAAAGTAAGCGGGCGCAAAGGTCCAGGATTATTACAACCCATCCTGGACATCATACGACTATTGCGAAAAGGAAATGTGTACAGCACCACTACAAGCATCATCTTTCAAATTGGACCGCTGATTTATTTTGCCACCATTTTATTCAGCATATTTTTTATTCCTTTTGGTGATACCGCTGGACTTATCTCATTTCAAGGCGACTTATTCTTATTCATTTATCTTCTTGGCTTAGGTAAATTTTTTCTCATCATCAATGCACTCGATGCGGGCAGCGGCTTTGAAGGAATGGGTGCAAACCGCGAAGCGTTGTATTCCATGCTGGCCGAACCTGCTTTTATTATTCTTTTCGGGACATTCTCCATGATGGCCGGCTATGACTCATTTTATGAAATTTTTGCTCACTGGCATCTCAACTCCAGCACCTACCTGGTGTTGTCATTGCTTGCTTCGTATGTACTCGTTCAAATTGCGATGGTTGAAAATAGTCGCTTGCCCGTGGATGATCCAAAAACTCACTTGGAGCTTACTATGGTGCATGAGGTGATTGTATTGGACAACAGCGGTTTTGATTTGGGATTAATACAACTCGCCAATGCTTTTAAGTTTGGTGTTTTTGGAGCACTCATAGCCAATTTTATTTTGCCTGAACACCAGGCGCTTTGGATTCGCGCTTTAATTTTCATAGGAGTCATTTTCTTGTTTGCGGTAATTGTTGGCTTGATGGAATCCTTCCGTGCGCGTTTAAAAATGGAAAAGAATCCTCAATTTATTTTAACACTCTCAGCCATTTCGGCGATCGCATTCCTTGTTGCCCTTATCATAACCAATAAACTTATATGATCAGCCTGCTTATCATTTCATTTAGCGTCACGCTGATCTACCTCGCGGTAGCAGAACGAATGAAAACGTATAACGCACTTATAGCCATACAGGGACTTCTGTTGTTCTTTATCACCTACATTGAGCTTGGAAGCTTGGATGTTTGGCACTTGGCGCTGATCCTATTGGAGACATTGGTGATTAAAGTAATCGTGTTACCCTATTTCATTCATCGTTTACTAATTAAAAAATCGGGTGATCGTTCAGTTATCCTAGTTGTTCCGGGTTATATTTCGCTGACGATCGTTTCGATTATTATCTTCTTTAGTTTCTTATTGTCTTATCTGCTGCATGATCAGCAAATCCAGGTGAAATATTTTACCGGTGCAATTGCAGCCATCTTCACTGGCCTATATTTGATTATTGCCCACAAGCAAGTGTTCACCCACATGATGGGGTATCTCACCATCGAGAATGGAATATTCTTATTATCTCTCGCTATAGGAAATGAAATGCCATTGATTGTTAACCTGGCCGTATTGTTAGATGTTTTCTCATCCGTACTCATCCTCGGAATTTTCATCGACCGCTTGGAAAGCTTCAGCACCCTGGATGTAGATCAGCTAAAAGAATTAAAAGATTAACCAATGACGGAAATCTATTTCATTGCTTCAGGAATTTTGATCGTCACATTGTTCATTGTTCGCATTACAAATATCAGCCATGCTTTAGTATTTACGTATTTGGGTTTTCTTGCGTGGTTATGCTTTCAAGAATTAAATCTACTCGACCGTGATGTAACCGGTTTACTTCACGCCGATGCATTAGGCGTCTTATTTTTATTCGTCACGTTGATTATTTCTTTTTTCTGTGCAGTACACTATATCATTTATGCAAAGAAGAGAAATCAAGTTGCTAGAACCATTGCCATTCACAACGGCTCATTTGTAATTTTCGTAACGGCTATTTCAGGAGTGTTTCTATCTACTCACGTCGGTCTCTTATGGGCATTTCTGGAGGCATCGACTTTAAGCGGAGCATCATTGATTTATCATGACCGCGATCGTCTTGCATTGGAGGCAACATGGAAATATTTATTTGTTAGCTCCATCGGTGTTACCCTTGGCTTTGCCGGAATTATGTTCCTGAGTATTGCCGCGCATAACACACCGAACGACATTAACAGTCTTATCGCAGCTGCACCACAGATGAATATAGGTTGGATGAAGACTTCATTTATTTTTGTGCTCGCAGGTTTCAGTGTAAAGATGGGCATCGTGCCCTTGTTTACCATTGACATTGACGCGAAGGACAGTTCGCCCTCTCCCATCGGCGCCATGTTTTCTGGTCCGTTAATGAGTGTCGGTTTTATGGCGATCTATCGGTTTTATCAAATCTATTGCCACACCTCCATTCTTCCCTGGATGAATAATCTATTATTGCTTACTGGGGTGACTAGCTTATTCCTCGCTGCAGTATTCATCTTAAAAACAAATAACTACAAGCGGATGCTTGCTTACTCCAGCATGGAGCATGCCGGTTTGATTTTAGTCGCGTTCTCCACTGGCATTACAGGTTATCTAGTTGCAATACTTCATCTGACTCTTCATGCATTTGCAAAAGCAGGTTTGTTTTTTCAAATCGGTCAAGTGCATCGAGTCTTCAACAGCAAAATGATGGAGTCGTGTGGTGGCTATTTTAAAATCAGTCCGACCGGGAGCATTACGATGCTTGCTGGCCTACTTGCTATAGTGGCAATGCCACCTTCTGGACTTTTTATGACAGAGTTCATGCTTTTCAAATCACTCATGATATCGGGCAAATGGTGGATTGTTTTTATTGTCATGTTTCTACTTTGCTTTTTTGTATATGCGATGGTGAAGAATTTCTTTAGTTTAATATTTATTAAAAACCCAGAGGCTCAGGTGAGGCAACAAGTGAGCCCACTGGAATCGATCCCACCGTTGATGCTAATTGGTGCGGTTTTGTTTTTTGGTGTAGTGAGTCCTGATTTTTTAACAACGCTTATTAAGCAGGCAATACAGGTGTTACCGAAGTAGAATTATAAAAGTTATTTAACAGCGAGCTATGCTTTTAGAAGATGTTAAAATTTTAAACCGGTTAGGAAAACAATTCATCCCGGATGTTTCTAAACCACAACTGCCAGGGCCTTTCAAAGGAAGGCCAGAAATTTCCTCAGAAAAAGTTGATGAAGATGCGCTGGTAGCTTTATGCCCAACCAACGCCATCGGCAAAGCTCCTGTTAGCATTGATATGGGCAAATGCGTGATGTGCGGCGAATGCGCATTTGCCTATCCAAAAAAAATAAAGTTTACCACCGACTACAAGATCGCCACCAATGTGCGTGAGCGATTGGTGATAAAGGAGGGAGACTTCGAGGCAATAACACTTGATGAAAATAATATAAGAACAGAAATTAGTTCCTTGTTTGGGCGCTCTTTGAAACTCAGAGAAATTTCCGCAGCAGGCTCCAATGCCGATGAAGCCGAACTCAACGCTTGCGGCAATCCTAACTTTGACATGGGAAGATTCGGGATTGAATTTCTCGCCTCGCCTCGCCATTGCGACGGAATTGTTATTACAGGGCCAATATCAGAAAACATGGCTGGGCCTTTACAAACTTGCTATGATGCTGTCCCTTCTCCTAAAATCATAATTCTCGTAGGCACTGATGCAATTAGCGGTGGTATTTTTGCCGGAAGCAGAGCACTCAACAGAAGCTTCCTCGAAAACTATCATGTTGATCTTTATGTTCCCGGAAATCCTCCTCACCCTCTCACATTTGTAAATGGTGTTTTAGAATTGATTCGAAATAGAAAAAAGTAAGATGCCTGTATCACTAATTTTTCAGTCAGTTGAACGGAATGTTTCTCATTTACAAAGATTGCAATTCATATCTCATATCCTCCGTTCAGGTAAAAACTTGAATTGTAACAGAAATCTTACAACCTTTACATTTCACGAAGGTTAAAATGCTAAGAAGAACTACACAAGTTTTGAAACTTTTTGCCCTTCTGGTATTCTCACTTGAGTTGCTAACCCCTCTACTTTTATCTGAGGAATCAATAACTCCTAAATATCAAGGAACAGAATTTGTAAATGCCAATGCCATACAGAATCAACTCTTATGCTTGTTTGCCGAAGAAGTGGACGCGAGCGAAGAGAGTGGCGAAGGACATAAGGAGTTTACGTTCGTCTTTGATTTTAATCTCGTTTCTGTTCTTTATCTTCAAATTGAGACCACCTACTCGTCTCTTGTTTATGTTCAACGTACCTACAAATGCCTCGAGGCAAAGCCCAGGTTATTCTTGTTGAACGGTACTTTTCTTATCTGATCGTTTACGGAAAGAAATTGCGTTGACATGATGTTGCGCAATTAAATCCCGACCTCTAGTCGGTGATTCTCAATTCAATTTAGATTTTGAATAGGTATAAATTTTTTAAATCTCTTTTACGCGTCGCTACTAGATTAAATGAAGCAACAGATTTAAAGTCATAACATAAAGAATTAAAAATGAAAACTCTTGAAATTCCTAAAGATGGTCTAGAAGGGCTGAAGCAAAATTGGAGAGCCGATATCGTTTCAGGCTTTTTGGTATTTTTACTTGCTCTCCCATTAAGTCTGGGCATCGCAAAAGCGAGCCAGTTTCCTGCAGCCATGGGTGTACTCACTGCCATGATCGGGGGTATCTTTGTCAGCTTCTTTGCCGGATCACGATTAACAATAAAAGGCCCTGCAGCCGGGTTGATTACAATTTGTGCTGGAGCCGTAACCGAACTGGGTGGCGGCGAAACAGGATGGCACCTTGCCCTCGGTGTGATTGTTGTAGCCTCTCTCATTCAAATTGTCTTTGGTTTTTTGAAGCTAGGCTCCCTTAGCAACTTCTTTCCACACTCGGCCGTCCATGGAATGTTAGCCGCTATTGGTTTGATCATCTTCTCAAAACAAATTCACGTTCTGTTGGGTATTGATCCAGCCGAGTTAAAAGGTTTAAACACCATCGAATTATACAAACTCATCCCTCACTCCATCTCCCACGAAGACCCGCGGGTGGTGCTGTTAGGCATTGTTAGTTTGGTGATCATATTCGGTATGCCTTTGCTAAAAGGCAAAATAGTGAAAAGCATACCCGCCCCAATGGTAGTGTTGATAATTACTATTCCGATTGCTGCTATCATGGACTTCAAACACACAGAGCCGGCATTTGATTTGGTAAAGATTGGTGACTTCTGGAGTGCGGTTCGTTTCAATGCCGACTTTTCAGCAATTGCTAGTCCCATATTCTGGAAGTACGTTTTTATGTTTCTTTTCATTAACAGTTTGGAGTCATTACTTACAGTAAAAGCAATTGATGGTCTTGATCCCTGGAAACGAGTTTCTAATCCGAACAAAGACCTTGTGGCTGTGGGAGCCGGCAATGCATTGTCAGGCTTACTGGGTGGCTTACCAATGATTTCAGAGGTAGCCCGTAGTTCGGCCAACGTTAACCTTGGCGGCCGCACCCGCTGGGCGAATTTCTTTCACGGCTTCTTTTTACTTATTGCCATGTTGTTGTTTATCCCGGTAATTGAAATGATTCCTAACTCCGCTTTAGCTGCTATGCTCATTGGAGTAGGCTATCGCTTAGCCTCACCTAAGGAATTTATTGGCACTTACAAAGTTGGCCCTGAGCAATTAGTTATTTTCCTAACAACCATTTTTGTTACTGTGGCTGAAGATTTATTGTTGGGTGTAGCGGCTGGTATTGCTGTAAAATTTATTTTCCACCTCGTGAATGGAGCACCTATTTCAAGTTTGTTCAAAGCCAACTACGATGTAAAGGAAACCAATGATGGCTACGTGGTGAGTGTAAAAAAATCTGCTATCTTCTCCAATCTCATGGGCTTTCAGAAAATGTGGACCAAATTACAACCGGGCAAAAAGATTACATTCAATTTTGCAGAAGCAAAATTAGTGGATCATACTTTTCAAGAGGCCTTGCATCATTTTGAGGAGGATTATCACGACACGGGAGGATTTGTGACCATCACCGGAATGGATCGCCATCATGCCCTTTCACAACATCCTCTTGCCACACGTAAACCTGCAATTGGCATTGCAGGCAGTGGAGCGCCTGAATTGGATGAGCGTGCCAAAGAACTCCGTAAATATGCAGATGCCTCTGGATTTAACTTCTTCCCACAACAGGTAAAAACGGGTCTTAAGTACAGAAACTTCCCCATTCAAAAAGGAAATACACTTCGCTATGAAGAAAACCTGATGGAAAAATATTCTGAGGATTCAAAAATTGAAGTTGCCGATATTACCGTTACAGAAACTTTATTCGCTTCTGAAGAAGACACACACATTACCGTCGTCCATTTGTCGGACATTGATCTGCTCATTCCTGATTTTGCTTTAGAGCCAGAAAGCTTGCATACCAAACTCAGTGAAGTATCCGGCGGCAAAGACATCGACTTTAAAGAGCATCCAGAATTTTCAAAAAAATATTACTTGCGCGGTGATGATGAGCAAGCCGTTCGCAATTTCTTTAGCGGTCCAGTCATTCAATTCCTGGAAACTCATGATGAAATGCACATCGAGTGCCACAAACACCGTTTGCTCATCTTCAAGCACCGTGACTTGATGATTCCCGTGGAAATTGATGCAGCAGTAAAATTTAGTGAAGCCTTCGTCGAAGTTGCTTCTAAACGACTAGTAGTTTAACAAGATTATTTATTAACATATTTAAATTAGAAATGAAAAAAACATTCTTATATATCTTGTTGTTGGCGTCGGCATTCCGTGGACTTGCGCAGGAGCAACCAAAAGAAGAACCTAAAAAGGAGCCGAAGAAAGAGATTGAAGAGTTGAGATTGAAATTGAATGAGGACGGCAGTCATTACATCAAAGCTACTTTTTTAAATCAGGCATGGTTTCGTTATGCTGATTATAACAACGGAACTACTGTATTGGGCAGTCCTACTTCTAGCGGATTCGATATCGGCTTACGCAGAACCCGATTCCAATTGTACGGTCAACTGACTGACCATGTGACATTCTATTTTCAGATGGGTCAGAACAATTTCAATTTTATCTCTGGAAATGGCGGAGCTCCTGACAATAACTCTCCATACGTGAATAGAAAAACTCAATTTTTCATTCATGACGCCCTTGCTGATTATCGAATTAAAAAAGGAAGTGACTTACTATACATTGGTGGAGGCCTCACCATTGCTAACGGCCTATCACGTTTCAGTCAGCCAAGTATCGGAACAATTATGAGTATGGACGTACCTGTCTTTGCTCAAGCGACTGTTGACCAAACCGATGAATTCTCGCGCAAGTTGAGTTTATATGCTCGCGGTCAGATTGGAAGGTTAGATTATCGGTTAGTTCTTAGTGATCCATTTCCTGTAAATACCAATGGTACCGTTGCGATACCTTTAACAGCCGCTCCTAACAGTCCTAACGCTACGTTTGCACAAGTCGGCCACGAGAAACAGTATCAAGGGTTCTTCATGTGGAACTTCTTCGATAAAGAATCGCATGTCACTCCCTACATGACAGGCACTTATTTAGGCAAGAAAAAAGTATTAAATCTTGAAGGAGGTTTTATTACTCAGAAGAATGCAACATGGACTGGAGATGGCACTGTTGCAGGTACGCAATACCACGATATGAGCTTGTGGTCTGTAGCCTTGTTTTACGATGCTCCCCTTAATACGGAAAAAGGAACTGCATTCAATGCTTATGCAGGGTATTTCCATACTGACTATGGCCAAGGATACATTCGCTATAACAACAGCATGAACCCAGCCAACGGAACAACCATACCAAATGCTCCAACAAACAGCTTTGGAACCGCGTTCCCGATGTTTGGTACTGGTAATGTGATCTATGCTCAAGCCGGTTATTTGTTAAAGAAAGATCTGCTCGGTGAAGGCAATGGAACATTAATGCCTTATGTGACCTTACAAAGCTCCAAGCTTGATCGTCTTGACAAGCAGATGAACGTTTGGGATTTGGGAGTGAGCTGGTTAATCAAGGGCCATACTTCGAAAATAACATTGGACTACCAGATTCGGCCAACGTATACAGGCCTTGCCACTGATGCTGTGCTGATCAAAGACGGCAGTACAAAAAATCAAGTGGTGATTCAATATCAATTCTTCTTTTAAAAAAAACTGTTTAGTTTAAGGCTGAGATGGGCGCCTCACAAGGGTGCCCATTTCTTTTTTACTAAATTAGAGTTCTTAAACCTCAGGTATGGATTTTAAGCAAATCTTTTCCGTTACACTGATTCTCTTTTCGGTAATTGATATCGTTGGCTCTATCCCATTTATTATCTTGATTCGCAAGCGCGAAGGAAGGATTTACGCTGAGCGTGCAACGGCTATTGCCGCTGCACTCATGGTGGCATTCCTTTATTTGGGTCAATCCATTTTAGATTTATTCGGTTTGGATGTAGGGTCGTTTGCTGTTGCAGGATCAATTGTTATGTTTATCATTGCCATGGAGATGATCCTTGGCATCACGTTGATCAAAGACGATCCAAATGCAAAGGGTTCTGGATCAATTGTGCCCATTGCATTCCCATTAATTGCGGGAGCGGGAACTCTTACCACCATTCTTTCTATAAGAGCAGTCTACGAAGAGCGCGATATTCTCATTGGTATTGTATTAAACCTCATCTTTGTATACATCGTGCTTCGATCAAGTTCTTGGCTGGAGAGGAAAATCGGGGAATCCGGTTTTGCCGTTTTACGGAGAGTGTTTGGTGTGATACTTCTTTCCATTGCAGTGAAAATTTTTAAAACCAACGTGCTGCTTTCTTAACTATTCACTTTTTTATGATTCGAATTTATACCGATGGTGCAGCGCAAGGCAACCCGGGGCCGGGAGGCTACGGAGTGGTTTTAAAATTTAATAACGCAGAGAAAGAGTTATCGGAAGGATTTCGTCTCACCACCAATAATCGAATGGAATTACTGGCCGTCATTAAAGGGCTCGAGGCCATCAAAAAAAATGGAATACCGATTACCATCTACTCTGATTCGAAATATGTGGTTGAAGCCGTGGAGAAGGGTTGGTTGTGGAACTGGCAGAAAAAAAACTTCAAAGACAAGGCCAACGTTGATTTGTGGATGCGATACATCCCCTTGCATAAAAAATTAAGCCCGAAGTTTGTTTGGATCAAAGGTCACGCGGGTCATCCTGAAAATGAACGCTGTGATGTACTGGCCGTTCAGGCTGCTTCGGAAAGAAAACTTTTGATCGATCACGAATACGAAGCCAATCAGAAATAAAAGAGCCACAATCAAATTGATCGTGGCTCCATGAAGTGTTGAGTGGTGAAATATTATTTGGCGGCTTTCAATTTATCCAATTCGCCTTGATAGAATTTAATGTTTGCTTTTTGGTTTTCGGGGACATTCTTTATCGCCTCTTCCCAATATTTAACAGCATTTTTATTGTCACCCAACGCCGTATAGCCACGTGCTAAGCCCACATTAGGAGTGAATTTATCCGTTGGGTTTTTTTGTGCGTTGTATTTAAAAATCTCCATGGCTTTTTCCTTCTTTCCAGCATTTAAAAGTGAGCGACCATATTGGTGCACCGCCTGTACTGTTGCATCCGGTAATTTAATTGCTTTTTGCATCGCTTCATCCGCTTCAGCATCTTTTCCCATGGAGGAAAGTACATTGGATTTTGCCGAAAGGGTATTGAACTCTTCACGTCCACCTATGGTTGGATCCATCGCCCGATTCGCCCATGCCAGCGCTTCATCCAAATTGATTTTATTCGTTGCACAAAAATTTGCAGCCTGTGAAAAATTACGATAATCAAATCCAACATTTGATCGTAACTGATCACGCATCATAGAAACATAAATATTGTTTACGTCTGGCACATCAATCTTGAAAGGGATTCTTTTGTTCTCCCACTGCAAGTAAGCGGTGGCCGAGCTAGGTTGACGATCGTCAAAACCATAGGTTAAATATTCAGTGAACGGCGCATCCTTTGGAGTAACATCTATGCGCAATACATCTTCACTTTGATTATAAAAGAAACTACCCCAGCTGCCTGTGTTTGTTGAAAAAATCCAAGTCCAAGGCCCATCCTTTGCAGTGGCAAGGAATAATCCATAAGAGCCCGCCTTCAAATCTTTGCCTTCAATTTTCACATCGTGTGAAAATTGAATTACTGTATTTTCATTAGCACCTGCGCGCCAAGGTGCAGATTTCACACCAAAGCCCTGATCAGCGAAACCATAATGAACCAGTTCACCCCAGATATGACCGGTGCGATCAGTGCCTGTAGCGGTGTGAACATGCGGGCTACTATAGGCAATGGAGATTTCAACAGGGCCAATGTTCTGAATAACTTTTGCCTTTTGATTATTTCCACTCGGTGGTGACACTAAACTTTGCGCAAAACCATAGCCTGTAATGGCCATGATTACAATTACAGTAATCAATCTTTTCATTGGAATTTGGGTTAGTTAAACTAAAGTCTGTTAACGAAAAAATTCGCCCAATGGGTTTCACCCTATATTGGGTATTTCTTGGACCGAGGGTTTTGAGGCACTAAAACTTTAAGAGAAGCAGGCTTTAATTCAACAATGAATTTATCTGTTGCGTCCATTGCTTCCCCGTCAATATGATAAGCGATGGGTTGATCAATATCAATCGTAACCCGATTCGTTCTTATTATTTCAACAAACCTGGATCGATCAAACCTTCCGCTAAACATTTTAGCTGCAAAGCCAATTACTTGAGACATTGGCACTTTTTGAATAAAACACACGTCAATTAATTGATCGCAAACCGAAGCTTGTGGAGAGATACGGGCATTGTTGCCGAACTGGGAAGAGTTGGCTAATGCAATGATGAAAGATTTAGAATGAAATGAATTTCCGTTCATTCCAATTTTCGCTTCAAATGATTTGAAGCTCATAAATTCTTTGAGCACTAATTTTGCGTAACCTACCAGACCTCGTTTTGCTTTGTTAGCAAAAAGACCGGCTACATGTCCGTCAAATCCAATACCTGAAACGTTTACTGATAATTTTCCATTTACAGAAAGTGTATCAATCATTTGCTCACTGTGAAATGGAATAATCTCCAACGATTTTTTGAACGACATCGGCAGACCAAGATGCCGGGCTAATCCATTTCCTGATCCTTTGGGCAAAATACCCATGGCCACTTGAGAACCCAGCAGACCTTGCGCTACTTCATTCACCGTGCCATCACCACCCACAGCAAAAACATAATCTAGTTTTTGATTAACAGCGTCCTTTGCAAGTTCAGTGGCATGCCCTGGGCTTTGCGTAAATTCAATTGTACTCTCAATGTTTAATTTTTCGCATTGCTCAATGATGCGACCTTCCACCTCAGGCCGGTAGCCTCCACCTGAAAATTTATTTATAATAAAGAGTGCGCTCTTGAATTTAGACATGAACTCGGAACTTAATTCAATGAAAGATTTAACTTTACTGCAATTCCATTCAAACCTAACCGAATTCTTAAACCTGACCAAACCGAATTAGCTGCATGCCTGATTTTACTCCAAGAAAAATTAAGTTCAAGGCCTGGGATCAGGAAAATCGGCTATTGATGCGCCTGAACAGCATTGAATGCAGCAAGGGAGAATTGGTTAAGAAAAACCATGTGTTATTGCAATTTACCGGCTTGCTTGATAAAGAAGGCGAAGAAATCTATGACATGGATGTACTTTTCGTCTCGCTTGATAAATACATTGTTTTCTGGAATGATGTTAAAAACGGTTGGTACTTTTCACCTCTTTCAAATCGCGAAAATCATTCTCCTTTTTTGATCAAAGATGCTGAGCGCATGAAACGATTTGGTAACTTCTTTGAGCTATCGAAAGATGCGCTTGACCCCGATAGCTATCGGAGTAAGAAAACTACTTTTTGATTGCGTTAACATTCCTTGAATTTGAAATTATTAAGCTATAGATATATTCTCATTCTTTCAATTGCCATTTTGAATTTTATCAATGCGAATGCTCAATACAAAGGTCATCGCAAAAAGGATGAATGGGAGTTTGGAGGCATAGGCTTAATATATGGAAATGTGAAAATGGATAACGACAAACTAAACCAGTATTTAATAGCACATGGTGGATCGCCTGCAAATATAAGATCAGAAATGGACTTGGCACTCTACTTATTTAGCACGAGATGGAGGATCGGCGCAAATATTGGAGGTGTTTTTAATTCTAATTCAGCTAATTCAGTAAAATCCTTTTTAGGCGATTGCTATGTTGGTCGGAGTATCTTCCAGAGTCATAAGGTACAGGCCAATCTTAATGGTCATTTAGTTGTCTTGAATAATTCTATTGATGGAATTGTCCCCAGTTTCGTTCAAAAAACAAATCCAGAATACTATTTGTTAAATACTGAAGTAGGAACAGGGATTTCTCTTTTGGGTTTCGTTCGGCTTTGGGAGTTAAGAAATGAAGGAAGATTTACTAGCTCAGTGTTATTAGGCGCTGAAATTGGAGTTAGCATCATAACCACTACGCATTGGAAATATGGGAATGCTCATGACGGATTTATCACAGCCTACGAGGTGCCTTATCTTGATAATCAATACGAGTACTCTCGGGTGTGGTTAGTGTGGTCCTTCTCTCGAAATAGATAAGGTTATATTTCTCCTTCTTTATAGCTTTAAAGAAGTTCTTGAGTTCAAGAAACTACTTTTTGATTTTTGACTCAATGTAAGCAATTGCCTGACCGATGGTTTGCATTTTCTCTGCATCGTCATCGGGAATCTTTATGTCGAAGGTTTGTTCAAATTCCATCACCAGTTCGGCATAGTCCAATGAATCGATTCCAAGGTCTTTCACAAAACTGGCGTCTGAAGTAATTTGAGATTCCGGAATTCCTAGCTTCTCAATAAGGATGGCGTTGATCTTGTGCTGTACGTCGTGCATATTCGAATTTTTCAAAGCTAAGTCTTTTCCCTTTTTTTGCCAACAATTGAATGCTTAAAACCGGAGCAGAAACTCAGTTCCTTCACCTAATTTTGACTTTACTGTGATCTGTCCACCATGTTGCCTCATGATTTGCCTAGAAAGGCTCAGCCCGATACCAGAACCTGTTTTCTTGGTAGTAAAAAAAGGAACAAAAATTCTTTCCAAGGCATCGGCATCAATACCATTGCCATTGTCTTTAACGGAGATGATTACGTGCCCCTCGTTGTCATAAGCCGATAGCATAATTCTCCTTTCAGCTTGACTATCAAAAGCCTGAATCGCGTTCTTGATCAAATTGATGAGCACCTGCTCGATCATGGTTTTATCCGCTTGAATGACCAAACCATTAGAGGGTAAGTCAACAGAAATTACAATGTTGTGATCTGCCAGTTCTTTTTTGTGAAGCATCGCCATCTCATCCAATAAATCCTTTATGGCAACTTCGGTCAAATTGGGCTTGGGCACGTGCGTCAAATTCCTGAATTCCTTTACAAACTTAATAAGACCTGCGCTCCGCTTACCGATCGTCTGAATGGAGAGGTACATATCTTCTGCCTCCTCTTTCTTCAAAACCAAATCAGATTTTTTAAGTTTATCTTCAAGCTCTCCCTCAACCATTCCCGCAAGGGAAGAAATAGGAGTCACCGAGTTCATGATTTCATGTGTGAGCACACGTACCAGGTTTTGCCAGGCTTCCATTTCTTTTTCTTCCAGCTCACTTTGGATGTTGCTCATGGAAATGAGTTTCATCACTTCGCCTCGAAGGGTCAGTTCAATCGCATACAAGGAAAGGTAAAGTGTTTCATCACCCATCTTCAATCGAAGCAATTCACGACCACCTGTCTTTAATTTAAGAAAGGAATCCACAAGTGAATTATCCACACTCCGAAGGTCATCGAGTTTGTCAATCTTGTCAACACGAAGTAATCGCTTGGCAGTCGTATTCATGATTTGAATCGCACCTTCTTTGTTGAAGGTAAGAATACCAATACCTACATGCTGAACTATATTTTTGAAGAACTGCGCAACATCATCATATTTTATTGGGGCTTCATGCGGAGTTGGTTTCTCTATGGGTTTCTCAAGCGGTTTCTCCGGAGGAGTATCAACAATCCGTAAAAGTTGAATACCCTGAAAAGCAATCGCAATGATGAGCACAATGGTTGCGGTGAAATTGAATCCATTGCCCATCGAGTAGCCGAGCACAAAAACAGTGGCCGCCAAAATAGCGAGTCGTGTAAAAACAGGCGATCGCCAGTTATAGTCCATATTTTTCCATCCTGCGATAGAGCGAAGCGCGTGTGAGCCCAAGCTCATCAGCAGCCTTAGAGATATTTCCGCCGTGCAATTGAATGGCTTTCACCACAGCCGATTTTTCTACTTCATCTAAATTCAATGTATCCAAAGATGAACTTTCGTTTCCTTTCCGATTAAAGAGAAAATCACTTTCCTGCAGTTGATTGGAATCAGCCATAATCACAGCACGCTCGATGGAGTGCTGCAATTCACGAACATTACCAGGCCAGGGATATTTTTTCAACTTGTTAATCGCTTCTGGCGAAATCGTAAGCACTTCCTTGTGATATCTTTTTGAATAGTAACTCAAAAAATGTATTGCCAATGCGGGGATATCATCAATGCGTTCGCACAATGGAGGAATAGTGATTTCCACCGTATTAATTCGATACAAAAGATCTTGTCTGAATTTTCCTTCTTTCACCATTTGATGCAACGGCATATTGGTAGCACAAATCAACCGGATGTCAACTTCCATGGATTGGTTCGATCCTACTCTTGTAACAAGACGAGATTGTAATGCACTTAAGAGTTTGCTTTGAAGGTTCATACTTAAGTTTCCAATCTCATCGAGAAAAAGCGTACCGTGATTGGCCAGTTCAAATCTTCCGGGTCTGTCTTCTCTCGCATCGGTAAATGCTCCTTTCTTATGACCGAATAATTCGCTTTCAAAAAGTGTCTCTGTTATTGCGCCCATATCCACCGCAACAAATGAATTGTCTTTGCGCAATGAGTTTTGATGGATCGCTCGAGCCACCAACTCTTTTCCCGTTCCGTTCTCGCCAAGGATCAAAACATTAGCATCCGTCTTGGCTACTTTATCGATGAGTGAAAAAACTTCTTTAAGTGAAGCGCTCTGCCCAATAATATCACGAAACGGCTGACTGATTTGCTCCTCGAGCATTTGTTTTGCCTTACGGAGTTTGTCTACTTCATTGTATGATTTCTTTAACCGAATTGCTGTCGAAATCGTAGCCACCAGTTTTTCGTTCTGCCAGGGCTTCAAAATGAAATCAGTAGCGCCCTCCTTCAATGCACGCACCGCCATCTCCACATCACCAAACGCAGTGATCATAATCACAACGGCCTGAGGATCTCTTTCTTTGATTTGCTTCAACCATTCAAACCCTTCTTTACCACTCGTTGTGTCCTTGCTAAAGTTCATGTCGAGCAAGATGACATCGTAGGTATCGTTATTCAATAGAAAAGGAATCTTGTTCGGATTTTTCTCTATGATCACTTGATGATTCGATTTTTTTAACAGCATTTTAGCCGCCAACAACACATCCTCATCGTCATCGATCATCAATATTTTGCCGTTCTCGTTCACAGGTTCATGGTTAAAAGATATTCTCAATAGGAAAAACTATGCCAATTAAATGGGAGCGAAAAACCAAGGTTTGCTTGCATTTGCATGTGCTAAATCGTACAAAGATGTCCAAATTTGGACACAGAATAAAATCGGATTTTCTGATTAGTCATGTTCGTCTTTTGTCTTATAGTCATACAAAATAACATGTCCATTTTCATTGATCAACAAAATCCGTTCATCAGAAACCAAAACAAATTTTCCGTTGCCAACTACCACCATCTGGACTTTCTCTGTATATAAATCATAGAATTCAATTTTGTCTTCCTGAAGAAAATAAAGTTGATAGCCATAAAATCCGAAGTTGTTAGCAGCTGTTTTCAGTTGGTTGACTTTCTTTCCAATGCTATTGTAAATTACTATCCCGGAATTTTTATCAAGCAAGAAAATAAGGTTCTGGTATTCTTTCATATAAATGAAGTTAGGTTTAGCATCAACCGTGTCAATGTAAAATTCTGCTGTCACTTCATTATTCAATGGATTTACTTTCTTGATAGAAAAATCAGCTCCATCCAATACCAACAACTTATTGTCGTTGGTGGGGCAAGCCAGCAAAGGCTTTATTGCGATGGATGGTTCAAGCTGCAGAATATCGGGGTTCTGAAAGTTTCGATCATAAATGGCTATCTGCTGGCCCCTCTGGTCGTACACAAAAATTTTAGGATGAAACCAAGGTTCAAGTAATGTAGGGACCTTCGCATTTTTTAATGAAGCCAAAACTTTTCCGTTGGCATCGTATTTTTTTATTTCACCATTTTTAAACGCAAGAAAGAAATCACCCAACCGATCGATGGCAACACTTTCAATTTTTCCAGCTTTGATCTCTTTTACTTTCTTGAGATTCTGTGCCTTCGATGAATTGTAAACTAAGAAGACTACTACAAGAGGTAGCGTCAAAAACAATCTAGAAAAAGTCACTCTCATTATCAGTCTTTGAAAGTCTTTAACTCCAGAGAATTATCATCTAAAACTGCATACGTATTGAAGTGCACCCACTCACCAAGATTGATATAACGACTATTCTCTCCTACCTTCAAATCAAGGGGCAAATGCCTGTGGCCGAAAATATAATAGTCATGATGTTCCTTTATTTCCAATTCCTTGCAATAAGAAAGTAGAAACTCTTTCTCCTCTCCATTAAATTTTTCCTCTCTTGCGTTATTACTGATTCGGCTCTTACGACTCCAGTATTTAGCAATTGCGATACCTAGGTTAGGATGTAATCGGGCAAACAGCCATTGGCAGACACCACTGTTAAAAAACCATTTTAACAATTTATAGAAGTAATCACCATCTCCTAACCCATCTCCATGACCAACTAAAATTTTTGAATCGCCTAGCGTCAATAACTGTGGCTCGCGGTAAATTACAATCCCCATTTCTTTCTCGAAGTAATCAAACATCCACATGTCATGATTACCAGTGAAAAAGTAGATAGACAATCCTTTATCTCGAAGTTCGGCCAACTTTCCCTGCAAGCGAATAAATCCTTTTGGGATTGCTTGTCGGTATTCAAACCAAAAATCAAAAATATCTCCCAGAAGATAAACCGAGTGCGCATCGTTTTTGATCTGATCAAGCCATGCAACAATTCTTTTCTCACGTGCTAAACTCGCCTCGCCATTGGGCACACCAAGGTGAAAATCAGATGCAAAATATATTTTTTTTCCTTTAGGAAGGTCGAGCTGCATATAGGTAAAAATAAAAAACCTGGCAGGTCTTTAAAACTCGCCAGGCTTCATGGTCATGCATTGATATCATTTAGGAACTGTTGAAGCTTCTTTGGCCGGCTCAGCGCCATTCACGCTTCCCGCCTCAGCTTCCTTTTTCTCCGGTTGTGGGGTGCCGTTAGTAAATTTCTCATAAGTCGTCTGATGCGCAAAAGGCCTCTTGCCAATCAAGCGCTCCAAATCGGACTGGAATAAAATCTCCTTCTCTAATAATTCTTTTGCAATGATTTCCAGTTTCTCACGATGATGGCTCAACAGCATCTTAGTTCGATCAAACGCGCTGTCAATTATTTTCTTTGCTTCCTGATCAATCCGTTCAGCGGTTGCATCCGAATAAGGTTTATTGAATGAGTATTCGGACTGTTTCGAATCATAAAACGAAATATTACCGATCTCTTTATTCATTCCATAAACCGTCACCATGCTATACGCTAGCTTGGTGATACGTTCAAGATCGCTTAGCGCTCCGGTCGAAATCTTTCCGAACACCAGATCCTCTGCCGCACGACCACCAAATGCCATACACATCTCATCGATCAATTGCTCCGTCTGATAAAGGAATTGCTCCTTAGGCAGATATTGTGCGTAACCCAACGCTGCAACACCGCGAGGCACAATGCTTACCTTAACGAGTGGATCAGCATGCTCCAAGAACCAGCCCGCAACAGCATGACCTGCTTCGTGGTAAGCAACAATTCTTTTTTCTTCAGGGGATATAATTTTGTTTTTCTTTTCAAGACCACCAATCACTCTGTCAATTGCATCTTGAAAGTCGATCATCTCCACTTCTTTCTTGTCTCTGCGGGCTGCAATCAATGCAGCTTCGTTACACACGTTGGCAATTTCTGCTCCGGCAAAACCAGGAGTTTGTGCCGCCAATTTTTTAATATCTAAATCTTTTGAAAGCTTAATCGGTTTAAGGTGTACTTTGAAAATCTGTTCACGACCCGCGATATCAGGTTTATCAATACTGATCTGACGATCAAAGCGACCGGGTCGCAATAAAGCTGAATCCAAAACATCAGGTCTGTTGGTGGCTGCTAGAATAATTACTCCGCTATCTGTAGCGAAACCATCCATCTCAACCAACAACGAGTTTAATGTGTTCTCTCTCTCATCATTGGCTCCTGGCAATTGACCACGACCTCGTGAGCGGCCAATAGCATCGATCTCATCAATGAAAACAATACAAGGAGCTTTTTCTTTTGCCTGCTTGAATAAATCTCGCACACGAGCTGCTCCAACACCAACAAACATTTCAACAAAATCAGATCCTGAAAGAGAGAAGAAAGGCACAGCCGCCTCGCCTGCTACGGCTTTCGCTAATAAAGTTTTACCAGTTCCAGGAGGTCCAACCAACAAAGCACCTTTCGGAATCTTGCCACCTAGCTTCGTGAACTTCTGAGGTGTTTTTAAAAAATCTACGATCTCTTTTACTTCTTCTTTGGCTTCCTCCAACCCTGCTACGTCCTCAAAGGTGATCTTCACCTTACTTTCTGCATCGAAAAGTGCAGCTTTGGATTTTCCAATATTAAAAATTTGTCCACCCGGACCACCACCACCCGTCATTCTGCGCATGAGCATCCAGAAACCAACAAGCAACAAAATTAAAAAACCCCAATTCAAAAGTTCTCCATACCCACCACCTTCTTCATATTCAAGGTCTGGAGCATTCTGATATTTATTTTTTAATTGGGCGTATCGGTTTTCAAAAACTTCCTGACTTCCAATTTTGCAGATGTAATGTGGTCCGCTTTGACTCAATCCAAGAGGGCCATTCTTCTCTAACTCCAATCGGTACTTCGCATTTTGCAAAGCCTCAGGTTTCAAAGTAATCTGCACCACAGCATCCTTCTTGTATAACTGAACACGTTTTACATCGTTGCTTGCAATCATCGCTTCGAACGTGGAAGTCTGAATATCAACCAAACCATGTGCATTCTTGAAAAATGTTATCCCAAGGATTACCGCTGTTAGCACCAAGATTACCCACATCTGATAGTTGGGTTTTGGAACTTTAGGTGGTAATATTTTCTTTTCTCTCTCTTTGTCAGCCATTGAAATAAATGTTAAAAAATGATTTAACGGTGTTTGTCAGTTATAGTTCAATCTTCAATCAATGTGGTTTTTGCATCTCCCCAAAGTTTTTCTAATCCGAAAAATTCTCTTCGGTCGTTTTTGAAAATATGCACCACCACAGAGATATAGTCGAGAAGCACCCACTCTTTATTGTTGTGTCCTTCCTTATGCCATGGGTTTTCCTTCAAATCTTTATATACAAATTCATCCACGGAGTCCGAAATGGCATTTAATTGCTTATCTGAGTTACCAGAACAAATCACAAAAAAATCTGTCACCGCGTTCTTTACTTCCCTTAAGTCCATCAGCACAATGTCTGATGCTTTTTTCTCTTGCATCCCCTTTACCACCAAGTCGGCAAGTTTTTCCGAGTCATGCTTTTTCTTTCTCGCCATTAATTAAATTGAGATTTTGTTTTACTTCTGGGAAGTCAGTCACTTAAATTTGCCTTTCTGCAACATTCAGGTAATATCATCGCACCCAACTTGCAAATCTAACCAAAAACTCTTGTATAAAATCTTTGCCAATACTCTTTTCACAGGTCAACAGCTTGTTTTTGTGCCAGAATGTCATTCCACCAACTCTTTAGCATCAGAACTGGCTACAAAGAACATTTTATCGGAAGGATCGGTAGTCATCACCACTAATCAAACTGCAGGACGCGGGCAGCGAGGAAATGCCTGGGAAACGGCCGCTGAACTGAACCTTACCTTCTCCATCTTGGTTAAACCAACTTTTCTTTCGGTCAAAAACCAATTTTATCTCACCATTATTACCTCGCTGGCTGTTGTTGATTTTTTAAAAGAACAATCGGTAGCGGAAGTAAAGATCAAATGGCCCAACGATATTCTTATAGGTAAAAAAAAAATATGCGGAATTTTGATCGAGAATTCTGTTCAACAAGAAACCATTCAGCAAAGCATTTTAGGGATTGGACTAAATATTAATCAGAAAAACTTCGGCATTTCAACGGCCACATCACTCGCTGTTGTCAAGGATCGGGATTTTGATTTGAATGAATCGCTGAATTTCTTATTAGAAAATTTTGAAAAAAGATACCTTCAACTTCGCAGTGGAAAACTAGCTGAACTCAAAAGTGGGTATTTAGAAAACCTTTTTGGGATTGGTGAACCTCAAACTTTTATTTCAAATGGGAAAGAGTTTGAGGGAATAATTGAAGGAGTCAATGAGAATGGAGAGTTGAAAGTTTCTGACAATGGAAATACCTCCTCATTTAAACTTAAAGAAATCAGTTTAAGGCATTAAGTTAATTCTCACTTTAGTTTAAATGAATCAAACAACTTCTGACCTACCTGGGTGTATTGTTCATACGTTGCCTGACTTGTAGTCAACGTTAAAACAAAAGCTTTCTCTCCCTTCACCCAATAACGTTGTCTCCATTTCAGATGAAAGACCCCTTGATCACCTGTAAATACTACCTCTTGAAATTCGCCAAATTTCGATTTCAATCTTTTTGACTCAATAATTTGCGAATTGGTAATCATGGTCTTGACTTGCCCTTCTGATAAGGTAACGTATTTGTCAAGATCAAATCCTGAACCTTTTAAATCCTGAATAATCAGGTTCGTATTATCTCTGAAACCAGAATTATTTTGCCCAGTGAATAAGATGAATTTGGTTCCTGCTTGTCCACTTTGATCAAGGGACCAGCTCGCAGGATAGGATAACGCAAAATCAGGTTGATCCATTAAAGTCAAAGCATCTCTTTCAACTTGGCCATATCCTTCGGTAAAGAAGATAAGCAAGCCTGTCAGTATCTTAAGTATTTGATCGGTCTTCACAGAAGATGTTATTTATTCGAATTCAGCGTCTCCTTTCCAAACAACATATAATGCTGCTTGCGTGTGCTCCAATGGTAGCCAAGTGAAAAAGGCAACGGCTGCGATCCCCTTTTGAATGCTGAGTCAAGCTCAGGTTGATAAAGGCCGCGACTGAAGTCTTCAACAGGCGCTATGTACTCTCCAAAAAAGGTACCATGCCATTCCGGTTTTTTCTCGAAGAAGCGATAAGGAACTCCGGTATCATCCTGGAATAAGGTTACCGTATTGTCGACTACCAAGCTTCGGATCGAGCTAAACTGTTTGCCATCGTGCATGCAATATGAAGCCGACTTAACAAACGTATTGAACGGTGCTCGTACTTGTATAAACTTCGTGAGGCCAGGGCGTTTTTCCATACCACCATTTGAAATGTCAGTGGAAAAATAATAAACTGTTTTAAGTTTTTTTGTTTCAAGGTTTCGTAAAACGAATTTCACTCCCTGTATCTTATTTTGGTTGAGCTTTTTTATTTCAACCTCCTGTTCACTTCCTATTGTATCAACGGTAATAAATTTCTGCTCTATAAATTCATAACCTGATCGTTCCATAAAAAAGTAAAACAATGGCAACACACCTTTGATCTGCGCTAAATCCCTTTGCATGTGGTTAGTGATGAAATAGCTTTTATTGAAAATATCGCGCAACGAACGGCCTAAGCTGTCAAGAAAACGGTCGCGGTCTTTCTCGGTAAGTTTTTCTAATGCCGGCACTTCGCGGATGGGCTCCAGGGCTGCCATCACATATTCTTTTGTGCGTGGATAGAGATAATTTGCATGTAAAAAATCGGGACCTGAGAATGGATAAAATAATTTCAAGGAATCATTCACCGATCTTGAGAACACATCTTGCTCCCACTTCTCCATTTTCACCAAGCGGGTGTCGTGCATTTTTTTCCAATTAGCATCCATGGAAGTCTGGAAGTCGATCCAGTACTTATCTTTCTGTAATGCCGAAAGCGAGTTGGAATCCAATTGAGGAAGCCCTGCGATAAAGCGAGCGGTATTATCGAGGGCAGAGTCCTTAGGAATCAGCAATTCTGCTGCCTTCCTGATAGAATCCACCTTGGCAAGTGAATCCACTCTGCGTATCGAGTCAGCTATCTTTTGGGATCGAGCATCCATCTTGGTTGAACAAGCGCTGATTACTAAAGCTGCTATAAAAGCAAAATACAAGACACTAAACTTCTTCATTTTTATTAAAATTGGAGTGCAAAGATAGATTTTATTTTATTTTTTGGATACCCATTGATAAACAAGCAACCCGGAAAGGATTGTGCCTGCCGAATACCAGATCACCATTGGGTTTTTAGTAAACTCAAAGTAAATCATCCAACAAGTTACCACCATAAAAAAAATAGGTGGCAGTGGATAAAGAGGCAAACGGAATGAGCTATTCGGGAATTTCTTCCGTACTATAAAAATTCCGATTACGGTAAGCATTGAAAATACCGACAGACTTACAGAGATGTATTGAATTATTTCTTTGAATGAGCTTACAATCACTAAGAATATTGACCAAGTCCCTTGCACAATAATCGCAAGGTAAGGCATGTCGTATTTGTTTCTTGAGGTGAATGTTTTCAACCTCGGGTAATCTTCGCCCATCGCTTCCAATACACGAGGCCCGGCTATAGTCATTGCACTCAATGTAGAAAGCAAGGCAGTGCTGAACAATCCTGCGAAAACAGATCCGATAGTTGCACCGAAAAGTTTAAAGGCGACTACATTGCCGATATCGTTTTTACCATCAAGCTCGCCAAAGCTGGCCACGTATAAAAATGTACCATTCAATGAAAGGTAAACTAGCACCACTACCATCGTGCCAATAATCAAGGAACGAGGCAAATTTTTCTCCGGCTTTTCCAGGTTTCCAGCAATGTAAGCTGCCGCATTCCATCCCGTATAAGCATACACCACATAAACCAATGAAATGGCAAATCCTGCACTTAGTATAAGCTCACCATCACCAGCTTGAGGCAAAAATGAAATATTGGAAAACGGAATTCCGGAGACAAAAAAAGGAGCCACACAGAATACAACAATTAAGATCAACTTCAAGGAGGTCAATATGTTTTGGGCAATCCCGCCAGTTCGTACACCGAACCAATGAATAAACGAAACCAGAAGAATAGCAGCAACCGCGATAATTTTTACCGGAATGCCCAACAGCTCATGGGCATATTCCCCGATAGCAATCGCTACAGCGGAGATGGCTCCTGCGAAACCAACCAGTAAGCTGATCCAACCTGAAGCAAAACCGAGGCCCGGGTGAAAAATCTGTCCGAGGTAATAATACTCACCGCCAGATTTTTTGAAACTCGCAGCTATCTCCGCATAGGTAAAAGCCCCGCACAAAGCAACTACACCACCCAGAGCCCATAAACATAAAATTGCAAAACCTGATGGTAGCGGCCCTACTTGGTAGCCCAACGAGGTAAACACGCCCGTACCTACCATATTGGCGATAACCAAAGTTATACCGACTGAGAGCGCATATTTGTTTTGTGAACTCATGAATTAGATTAAAAAACGAAAGATGCAGGAATTTTCGTGAAGTAAGAAAAAAGGGACGCTCGAATGTTGGATTATCGTTGATAGATAACCACCTCTTCTGCTAATACCTGATCGTCCTTACTTCGGATTTGTAAGGTCACTTTATAATCTTTCTTGTGCCAATCGACTTTAATGACACCGAACGTTTTTTGAACGATCTGATCACCTACTCGATATTTGTTGAACTCCACCCACTTCTCCGGCCAGGTATGAGTAAGACCACTGGATGTAAAATCATATAACGGATTAGTCATTCCGGGAAGATTCGTTCTTGAAAATTCTGCAATATGACGATCGCCACTGATGATGATCACATTCTTTTTCATTCTTGCTAGTAGATCAAGAAGCCGTTTTCGTGCTGCTGGAAAATTTGCCCATTTCTCAAAGCGATGTTCTTCTGATAAAATCTGAATGCTGGAATTGACAATATAAAATGTAGCGTCAGAGCTTTTCATTTCACTTTCAAGCCACTGCCATTGATCTTCCCCTAAAACATCGCCCGTTAAATTGGGTTCATACCGATATTCCTTTCTTTCTGTGCCTTCCGGTTTATAATATACCTTAGCAAGTGTATCACGAAAGTAGCGGGTATCCAGGTTAATGATTTTGATTTTCTCATTGCCCTCGCCTACTGTCATTGAATTATAAATTCCCGGATGCCTCCAAACAGGATTACTCTTTGAAATCCCCAGAAAGCGAAGTGCTTGTATCTTGGCAGCATCTTTATGTGGCCAATTTTTTCCGCCATCATTTGTTCCGTAATCATGATCATCCCATGTGCCCGTGATGAGACAAGTCCTTAAAAGTTTCTGATAGCCAGAATCCGATTTCTGCTTTGCATATCGGGCTTTCAAGTTCAGTGTATCTCCTGAATCAGCATAGATATTATCGCCGCCCCAAATCCAAAGTATAGGTTTTTGATTTACAATATCATTCCAAAGTTCTTGTGGTCTGTCTTCATCACTACAGGAACCGAATGCAATAACCGTTTCTTTTTTCTGCGACCAACTGTAAAAAGAAACAATGATGCAGCCAGCTAAAAACAATGTCCTTTTTATTTTCATTGCCGCAAACATACTATTCAACTACAAAATACCTAAGCCGTTCATTTAATTTCAGTGTTATTTTTTTGAGAACAATACGTTACTCTTAAAACTTAGAATGATAGTAACGATTGAGATCTATGTTTTTTTCATTGGGTCCGCGGAGCAGGGAATACCAGCAAGTTTTGCAGTTCTATTATGAAATAGTTTTAATCTCTTCGGGCAATAGGTGCTGCCAAACAACTTTCTGGAATTTTAAACGCATCAACAAGCGGCACAGCTTCTTGCCGTACATCCCAACAAAGTTGGTTCATCAGTTTTCGTATGGCTTTAGTTTTCACGCCTGCCATATAATCTTGTTCTAGGTACCAGCCTTTGTTTTTATCGATTTGAGAAAGGGCGAACAAGTCGCACAATTTTTTAAGCACTGTTTTGCAACCAGCATCTTTTGTTTGCTCCACTTGTTCTACAAATTTTTCAAGAATCACCCGCTCAACGTAAGCAAACCCGACATTGACCAAGTGATGTTGAGCCACATTAAATGCATCAAACGAGTCCATGCCTTCACTGATGTGTCGTTTCAATCGCTTGGCTGCGGAAACTAAAATATCCCGTTCACGGTAACGAAAGGCTTGCAATTGAAACTCGGGATCGAGTAAATGTTCTTCGCTGGTATTGCGAACAGTAAAAGGATTTTTCTCCGTGAGAGAAGTCTTTGCCTGTTCGGTTACATAATTAATTGCTCCAAATAAATTCATGTTGGCAAACTCTTGTTTAAACTCAGTAAGCCTGCTCTTGGCCACTAGTTGCATCAATACCGTGTTGTCTCCTTCAAACGTGGTGAAGATATCAGTATCATTTTTCAAGCGGTCGATTCTATTTTCAGATAGATACCCTTTTCCACCACAACATTCGCGGCACTCTTGTAATGTTTGTGTTGTGTTCCATGTGGAAAATGATTTTAACCCGGCAGCTAATGCTTCGATCTCCTGCATCTCCTCTTCTTTTCTATTTAAGAATCTCGAAGTAAGATATTGCAAGGAAAAATGAAGAGCGTATGCATTTGCCAGTAAAGGCATGAGCCTTCGTTGATGCGTGCGGTAATTGAGAATTGGAACTTCGCTCCCTCCTTCGGGCCCAAATTGTTTTCGTTGATCGCCATAACGAATAGCAATAGTTAAACCGGATTTCACGGCGCTAAGTCCAGCACGAGGAATTCCAATGCGACCACCCACCAATGTACCGAGCATTGTGAAAAACCTTCTGTTATCGCTGGAGATTGGACTAGTAAATTTTCCCTCCTCCGAAATATCAGCATAGCGATTGAGTAAGTTCTCACTTGGAATCGTTACCTGATCAAAATAAATAACACCATTGTCCACTCCATTCAATCCCATTTTTCGTCCACAATCCTTGATTGTAATTCCGGGAAGTGTCTTTCCGTTTTTATCACGAAGTGGGACAAGAAAAGCACTCACCCCATAATCTTTTCCATCTACAACCATTTTGGCAAACACAGTCGCCATTTGACCGTGCACAGCGGCATTGCCAATGTACTCTTTACGGCCCTCGGCAGAAGGCGTATGAATGACAAAAGACTTCTTCTGATGGTCATAGGTGGCGGTTGTCAAAATTCCTTTCACGTTTGAACCGTGTCCGGTCTCTGTCATGGCAAAGCAACCTGGCAGCTCGAAGGAGCCGATCGACTTTAAATATTTTTTGTGGTGCCTTTCCGTTCCAAGGAAATAAACACTCATTCCAAACAAACCGAAGTGGACTCCAAATTTTATTACCAAGCTCAAGTCGTGATAGCTCAATGTTTCCATAGTAGAGAAATAACTTTCCATATCTCCACCGCCTCCGTACTCTTTCGGGAAGGCTAGTGATCCTAATCCCAGTGCAGCCATTTGTTTGCACCACTGCAACACCTTTTCCCGGTATTCACTTAAGTTGTCAGTATTGATGTATTTAAATTCAGGATCAGAGATGATGGTTTTTACTCTTTTAATGATTGCTGATTGCTGACCATCAAGAATTTTGTTTAAGGCTTCAACATCAAAAGTGCGCTGAGTTGCGAATTGCGAAGTAATTGTATTTCGCCCTTCCGGATGAAATAAGAAAGTTGCCTCATGAGTGATGATTCCCAGAACATCTTCAATGTGCGTTAATGATTGGCGGATGGAGGGTGAAACGTTCGTTGATGGAGAGTGAAGGCCGACAAGTTTAATCCCAATATCTACTAAACTATCTTTTGCATCTAACGACAACTGATTTCTCACTTGGTGAATTTCGCTCAACCAATTTTTTAACTCATCGGAGGATGGTGGAGCGGATGGGTTAATTTGTTCTAATAAGAAATTTCTTTCTTCACTGGTTAGCCCATCTTGCAGGTCGATGATCTCCCGGATTTTTTTTATCTCGCTGGGTGTAAGTACTGCATCTTCCCAGACCATGTAGAAGAGCGGTAGAAAAACGTATAGGTTAGGATTTGCTTTTAATAATGGAGACGTGATCATAAATGATTTATTTGTGTTTTTAAATGTAGCAAACATTTTTTCCACAGAATACACCCGTTGATAGGGGTGATTAAGAGCTTCATATGAAATCTTTGGCAACAGATATTTTTCGCTATTTTTCCGTTTCAAAACAGAACCGAATGCTTCGTTCCCTCCTGCGAAAGAAATCGTTACCCGATATTTTGAGAGATACCCAAAGCGGTAACTCAGATGGCCACCAACCAGAATTACGGCGAGTATTAGGCGTACGCGATTTGACCTCAATGGGAATAGCAGCGGTGATTGGTGCCGGAATTTTCTCCACCATTGGTAAGGCTGCTTTTTCAGGAGGACCAGGAGTGGTTTTTCTCTTTGCTATAATTGCTGTCACATGCGGCTTTGTAGCGCTGTGCTATGCAGAGTTTGCAGCACGAATTCCCGCGGCAGGAAGCGCTTACACCTATACTTATATTACCATCGGTGAGCTTGCTGCCTGGATTATCGGATGGGCTTTGATTTTGGAATACGCCATCAGCAATGTTGTGGTTTCAATTTCATGGAGTGGCTACTTTGTAAACTTATTGGAAGGTGCGCACATATACCTTCCGAGTTGGATGACGACTGATCCTAAAACTGCTCAAGACAGATTTGAAACTGCCTTGACTCATGGCAATGCCGTAGAAGGAATGGCCTGGGCTTCAGCGCCAGAAATTGCGGGCATGAAAATAATTTTGAACGTACCTGCCTTCGTGATTGTTGCGCTAATCACGGTTCTCGCATACATCGGCATTCGCGAAAGCAAAAAAGGAGCAAATATTATGGTCATCATCAAGTTAGTTGCCCTTGCTTTTATTGTTGTGCTTGGAATATTTTACGTGAATACTGATAATTGGACTCCTTTTATGCCCAACGGATTTACGGGAGTCTTGGGCGGAGTCTCTGCTATTTTCTTTGCGTATATCGGGTTCGATTCCATCTCTACAACTGCAGAGGAATGCCATAATCCTCAGCGCGACTTACCGCGTGGAATGATTTATTCGTTATTGATTTGCACCGTGATTTATGTAATCGTAACACTTGTGATCACCGGCATGGTTAATTATTCCGAGTTCAAGGGGGTTACTGATCCACTCGCCTACGTTTTCGAAAAAATCCATCTTCAAAAAATTGGTTACATCGTTTCTGTGGGTGCAGTAATTGCTGCCACCAGTGCCTTGTTAGTTTACCAACTAGGGCAACCGCGTATCTGGATGAGTATGAGTCGCGATGGATTATTGCCAAAGAAATTCAGTGTCATTCATCCCCGGTTTCATACTCCTTGGTTTGCTACTATAGTTACCGGCGTTGTAGTAGCTGTACCTGCTCTATTCATCGATATCGATGTGGTAACCGACCTCACCAGCATTGGCACTCTGTTCGCGTTTATATTAGTCTGTATCGGAGTTCTTTATCTTCCAAAAAGAGAAAAGGTGACAGGCGATAAAACATTCCGAATGCCGATGATTAATGGTCGATGGATTGTTCCAGCGTTGTTCCTTGTTTTTATTTACGGGTATTCCGAAAGAATTAGCAGTGCATTTTCTATGCATAATTCGAACGAGGAAATCATATTTCTGATTTTCCTCGTGGCCACTGCAATAATTGCGGCTGTCACTTTTTTCAAAAATTTATCGCTTATTCCGATACTCGGCTTATTGTGCTGCCTTTACTTAATGATTGAAATACCACCTAAAAGTTGGCTGGTGTTTTTCGGATGGATGAGCCTGGGCTTAGTAATCTACCTTAGCTACGGACGTAAGAAAAGTAAATTGGCCGGTACAAAGTTGAAAGTTGAAAATAATAAGTCCTAGGTTTGGGTTCAGATTAGAACCTAGAACTTAACACTAAATTGGTAGTCTAAAAAAAATACAGTCTTTAGGTTCATTATTCTGGTTCGGAAAGCGGAACCATTTTTCAAGGCGGGCTTCTTCAATGAGGCCACATTTTTTTAAGACTTTTAGAGACCCCGTATTCTCCGTATCTACAAAAGTTCCAACTCTAAAAATTCCTTCCTGATTTTTAAGTTGTGCCAACATGGCTCTGGTAGCTTCTGTGGCATACCCATATCCCCAATGCGAAGGGCTCAACACATAGCCGAATTGTATTTTACCATCCTCACTCAACATCCCACAACTTCCAATCATCCGGTTGGTGGCTTTCAGCCTAATGGCAAAGGAATAATCTTTACCAAGTCTCCAACCAGGGATAGCATAACTCAGGAAATCCCGGGTATCCTGAATCGTTTGATGTGTTGGCCAAGCCATAAATTTGGTTGCTTCTGGCTTGCTTGCGTAGGTGTAAAAAATTTCTTCACTATCCTCGTACCTAAACTGATTCAACACCAAACGGTCTGTAACAATTTTTTCTGAGATAAGAAGTTGCATTACATCCGGTATTGAATTTCTTCAACCAGGAAAATTTATTTCTGCTTGGCGAACTTGTGCAAACGATGGCCTAAAGAAACTTGGAATACCTGGTTTCTGGTATAAGCAGTACTGAATGAAGGCTGGCGCCCACCAGGGAATGCTTGTTGAGATCCTGAATTTTTATTAATGTCAGTAACCCCAACATTGTATCGAACATTTAGATCAATATTACCTGGCAGAGTAATTCCTGCACCAAAGGCAATGGCAAAATCTAAACTATTCAAATAGCTGCTTAAGTCTTGGTTGAAATCCGGCCGGCCCGCAATATTGCCAGTATTATTGTAGGGAACTAAATCGCCTTTAGCACTTGCCAGGATGCCAAGCTGAGGTCCGACTTGTATATTCAGGCTTCCGACCGGATAATACTTTATCATAATGGGAATATTGATATAATTTAGTGTTGTCTTTAGGTTAGAATAAATTGCATTGGTGAAATACTGACCTTGTGTTGAATACAATATTTCTGGCTGAATTGAAAACTTTTTGTTGAGTTTGATCAATGCATATCCTCCCACATGATAACCAACAGCAGCATGATAGTTTGTCCCACTTAACTTACCTCCCTGACTTAGGTTTAGGCTGGAAAGATTTAACCCTCCCCTCAAACCTACTTCCTCTAACTTCTGGGCGAACGAAAATTGTATTATCCCCAAAGCACAAACCACAAGCACGATTCTGTTCATAATCATTATTTCTTAATTAAAACGTAAAAATACAAATTGAGACTTCTCTACAAAAAAAGAAAGCTGCCGAAGCAGCTTTCTTAACGATAGTATTTAATAGTAATTACTTGCCAAGCTTAATTAACTTGAAGCCAGCAGATATTTGAAACACCTGGTTTTTAACTGTACTACTGCTTCCTGAAACATTGTTATTGTCTGAAACACCTAAGTTATAGCGGGCATCAATGTTCAGGCCAAAAGGAAGATCCCAGCCTGCTCCTAAGGCGATACTAGTATCAGAGCTCTTGACAAAATCTTTAGCACTCTGGGTTGTAGTTACTCCACTTACAGTAGATTTAACATCACCACCTGAAACAAACCCGATCTGAGGGCCTACTTGCAAATTGAGACCTGCCATCAAATATATTTTTAAGATGATAGGAATGTTGATGTAATCAAAATTGGCGTCTACATTCGTCCCACTTACTGTATACTTTGTTCCTTGTTTGGAAAAAAGAACCTCAGGTTGGATTCCTATTTTACTAAGTTTAAACAACGTAAAGGCGCCAAAGTGATAGCCCGTACGGTTATTGTAATTAGTTCCAGCCGACTGACTTACATTAACATTCGCAAAGTTCAATCCGCCCTTAATACCAATGGCAATCTCCGCTTGACCAAAGCTCATGAGCGTTGATAAAAAAGCACAACAGAATAAAAACAATAGTTTTTTCATAGAATGAAATAATTGGTTTACACAAACTTACAAAATGTACATTGATAAAGAAATTAATCTATTCCTAGTTCGGGGTTTCGTCCTTTAATCTGGCTGTAGAATTTTCTCAGAAATTCCATATCGACATCAGCGTTGGTCGAAGGATAAAACGGCTTGTCGATTATAATTTTTCTTTGTTGATAATCAAACCCACACGGCACAATCGGGACATGAGCCTGTAATGCTATATAGTAAAAACCTGTCCTTAGTTTTGTTACTTTTTTTCGTGTGCCCTCAGGTGCAATTGCCAAAATAAATTCATCATGTTTATTGAAAATGTCTGCCACTTGCTCAACCATATCATGGGATGAAGCCCGGTCAACCGGGTAACCACCCAGCCATCTGAAAAACCAACCATAAGGCGGCTTGAACAACTGGCTCTTTCCCAAAAAGTGTGCACGTTGAATTTTAATGATACTCCGTGCCATCACACCAATGACAAAATCCCAGTTGCTTGTATGTGGCGCAACAGCAATAATGTATTTTTTTAATTCAGGTGGAAATGATCCCTCCACACCCCAGCCAATGAGTTTAAAAATCAAAAGATAAATCGGCCGCAACATTTCAGATCAATTTATCGATAAGCCTGTCATCTGCCAAGTATGGCAAAGTTATTCGTAACCCCGTGTCAATTTCTTTTTTGATTGCACTCAATGCACCCTCGTTTCTCGCCCATGCTCTTCGGGCAATTCCATTGTTCACATCGAAGTACAACATGCTCTTCAATTTTCTACTTGCATCGACTGAGCCATCGAGCAACATTCCAAAACCGCCGTTGATCACTTCACCCCAACCTACTCCTCCTCCATTGTGAATAGAAACCCAAGTGGCTCCTCGAAACGAATCACCAATCACATTATGGATGGCCATGTCTGCTGTGTAGCGAGAGCCGTCATAAATATTTGATGTTTCTCGATAGGGAGAATCTGTTCCTGATACATCGTGGTGATCGCGACCTAAAACTATTGGGCCTGTTTTTTTATTTTTGATTGCCTCATTAAATGCCTCTGCGATTTTTATTCTTCCCTCAGCATCAGCATAGAGTATTCGTGCTTTCGAGCCGACCACAAGTTTATTTGCCTTGGCCGCTTTAATCCAATTGATATTGTCACTGAGTTGTGATTGAATTTCTTTTGATGCCGTTTTGAAAATCGTTGTTAATATTTCTGCAGCCAGTTGATCCGTGTAATCCAAATCTTCCTGCTTGCCGGAAGTGCACACCCAACGGAAGGGGCCAAAACCATAATCGAAACACATTGGCCCCATGATATCCTGAACGTAAGAAGGATATTTAAAATTAATTCCATCAGCAGCCATCACATCAGCTCCGGCGCGAGAAGCTTCCAAAAGAAAAGCATTACCATAATCGAAAAAATAAGTTCCTCGTTTAGTATGTTCGTTGATTGCTGCCGCTTGTCTTTTCAAAGATGCTTGAACCTGTTTCTTGAATTCATCGGGATTGCCCGACATTAATTTATTCGATTCTTCGAAGGATAAACCAACTGGGTAATAACCACCAGCCCATGGATTGTGTAATGAGGTTTGATCAGAGCCAAGATCGATGTAGATGTTTTCCTTCAAAAATTTCTCCCACACCTCAACGATGTTTCCTTGATAAGCTATTGAGACAACTTCATTTCGTTTCTTAGCGTCAATAACTCTTGTGCAAAGTTTATCCAAATCATCAAACACTTCATCTACCCAACCTTGCGAATGTCTTTTCTGCGTGGCTTTTTCATTTACTTCAGCGATCACGGTGATACACCCAGCAATATTTCCAGCTTTAGGCTGGGCTCCGCTCATGCCACCTAATCCAGAGGTAACAAATATTTTTCCAGCAAGTCCCTCTCCCTGTCTAGAAATTCTTCTTCCTGCATTTAAGATCGTGATGTTCGTACCATGAACAATTCCCTGCGGCCCGATGTACATGTAACTGCCCGCTGTCATCTGGCCATATTGTGTAACACCTAACGCATTGTATTTTTCCCAATCGTCTTGCTTGGAATAATTGGGAATCATCATGCCATTCGTTACAACAACTCTTGGAGCTTCTTTCGAAGAGGGAAATACACCCATGGGATGCCCCGAATACATGTGCAATGTTTGCTCATTGTTCATTGTGGCCAGGTATTTCATCGTTAATAAATACTGTGCCCAGTTTTGAAACACAGCCCCGTTACCACCATACGTAATCAACTCATGAGGATGTTGTGCAACAGCAGGGTCAAGATTATTTTGAATCATCAGTTGAATGCCTGCAGCTTGTAGAGACTGATAAGGATACTCTTCAATCGGTCTGGCAAACATTTTATAGGTCGGCCTAAATCGATACATGTAGATACGACCGAACTTTATTAGCTCGTCATAAAACTCCGATGCTAAAACTTCATGATGCTTCGGATGGAAATAACGCAACGCATTTTTTATGGCGAGCTTCTTTTCGGCAGAGGATAAAATATCTTTTCGCTTTGGGGCGTGACTTACAGAAAGATCATACAGTTTTAATTCAGGTAAGTCATCAGGGATGCCCAGTAAAATCTGTTCTTTAAAAGTTAGTTCAGTAGCAATCATGCAGCCGTTGCATTTTGAAATTGACTAGCTTTAAAATTATCTTTTGTAAACTGATAGCCATAATCATAAATCTCTTTTGCCTTGGCAATATCAAACACCGTGAAGCGATCCATTTTCGGTGGTCGGATAGTTATATCACACGAATCCATACTATGCCGTGTATTAGCCCAAATAGCGATGAGCAAACTCCGTTCGATAACCACTTTCATATTTTTAGGATCGAACTCCTGACTAATCTCGTTGCAATGGGAGCCGATAAGAAAATCACACTGATCGCGAATGATGCGTGCAGGAAGGTTATCCAACAAACCTCCATCTACAAACAGGTCCTTATTCAAATGTACGGGACTAAAGACAGCCGGGATGCTGCATGAAGCAATAATTGCTGTCGCTAGCTCGCCAGATGAAAAATATTGCACCTGTCCTTTACGGATATCCGTAACTGCAATGGTGAGTGGAATTTTTAATGCGTTGAAATTATTCTCAGGAATATTTTTTACAATCAGATCTCTCAACCAATCCATGGTGAGTAGTCCGGCCCAAGTCCATGCAGGTCGCATCGATTTAAACAAGGTCAGTTGCTGAACTTGTTCAAAGATCTTATCCGGCTTGATTCCATAAGCATACAGCGATCCTACGATAGAGCCAGCACTAGTTGCAGAGATCACCGAGATCTCCACACCCATTTCTTCCAATGCCTTGAGTACACCAATGTGCGCAATACCCCTCGCTCCTCCCCCTGATAAAGTAATTCCGATTTTCATGTCGAAAGTTAATAGTTAGTGAATTGAATTCAATCAAATAATTTTTTGAAAAATTATGTAACTTTCCTTCATCATCCGAGTATTCCTACAAAACTATTTACCACTTATCATCATCTAAAAACTGTTTCCCTTTTACACAGCAGTTTCACCTCAAAAACCATAAAGCTCGCAAGCTATGATCAAAAATTTTTTCACACTAGCTATTCGCAATCTTTTGAAAAGGAGGATGTATTCCTTCATCAATGTTTTCGGTTTAGCCATTGGTATTGCCGTCTGTTTAGTTATTTTGAAATACATTGATTTTGAATTGAGCTACGACCGTTTTCATGCCAACGCTAAAACGATTTATCGGATGACTACAACTTCATATCAACAAGGGGAATCGAAGGGTACGGGGATTATTTCCGGATATGCATTAGGGCCCGCAATGCAGAGCGATCTTCCTGAAGTAAAAGCCTACATCCGAACGCATCCGATGTATGGCGGGGCCGTGGCGAATTACAAAAACAAAACAGGTGATGCAATGATTTTCCGGGAAGAAAGTATGCAATTTGCAGACTCTACTTTCTTTGATGCGTTTACCTATCAAGCCATCAACGGAAAGCTTTCGACTGCTATGATTAAACCCAACGCGGTGGTGATCACTAGAAAAATTGCAGAGAAATACTTTGGAAATACGAATGACGCACTCGGAAAAATTTTTCAAATTTCTGGGGGCTGGGCCGACGGCGATTATGAAGTTACCTCGGTGATCGAAAATATTCCTGAAAATTCGCACTTCACTTTTGATTTTATTTTTCCGATTCACAACCTGTTACGAAACGGTCAATATAAACAAGACGATGGCTGGGGATGGAACAACTTTGTTACATACATTCAACTTCATCCTAATGTGAAAGTTTCTTCATTGAAAGAAAAGATGGCTGCTTTGGTAGAGAAGTACCGTGGAAAGGATTTAGCGGAAACGAAAAGCAAAGTGGTGTATAATTTTCAATCCATTGTAGATATTCATTTGACTCCCGGCTATCGTTATGAGTCGAGTCCTACGATAAGTGAAAGTACCATTTATTTTTTTATAACCATTTCCATTTTTATTCTGGCAATTGCCTGGGTTAATTACATCAACCTGTCAACAGCAAGAGCGGTGGAGCGTGCGCGTGAAGTAGGCATCAAAAAATCAATTGGCGCATTCAGGCATCAAATCATTTCTCAGTTTTTGTTTGAATCCTTCTTGATCAATTTGCTTGGCATAATCATCGCCATTGCTCTTGCCCTGTTGCTGCTGCCTGTGCTTGGAAATATCGTTGGAAAAAATTTGGTATTTGATTTTAGTGATTATCGATTTTGGGTCATCATTTTCGGCCTGCTAACGGCCGGTTCCATTATTTCAGGAGCTTATCCTGCATTTTTTCTTTCGTCTTTTTCGATCATACGCGTGCTCAAAGGTGGCGCAGAAAAAATTGGCGGTGGGTTCACACTACGAAAAGCATTGGTCGTATTTCAATTTGCTTCGTCACTGATTCTTATCGCAGGAACTTTTGCTATTTATAGACAAGTAATGTACATGCGCAACCAAGACAAGGGTTTGACCACGGAACAGATGCTAATCGTTGATGGCCCGAAAGTGTTGAGTTGGCAAAATCCAAAACAAACGAAACAAAAACTGATTACTTTCAAACATAACCTGCAACAAATCAACGGAGTGCTGGATGCGGCTTCCTCAGGTGCGATTCCGGGTGGAGGGCATAATTGGGGAACAATGATCCGCAAGGATGGCGATCAACGTGAGGACAATAAAAGCGGCCGGATTGTCTGGGTCGATCCTGATTTTATAAAAACGTATGGCATCACCGTGCTGACGGGGAGAAGTTTTAATCCCGAAATAAAATCAGATATGGAATCGGTGTTGGTGAATGAAGCAGCACTTAAAGCATTTGGTCTTGGCACGCCTGAAGAAGCACTCAAAGAACGGTTGATTTTGGGAAGTGATACTGTTGCTATTCTTGGTATTTTGAAAAATTATCACTGGGAGTCACTCAAGACAGATCATTCGCCTTGGCTGTTTAAGGCCGACACGATTTCAACCCAAAGATTTTCCTTGCACTTGGCTTCTGCCAATATGCACAACACACTTACTGAAGTTGAAAAAGTTTTCAAAGAGACTTTCCCGGGCAATCCGTTTGATTATTATTTCCTCGATGATTTCTTCAATAAACAATATAAAGGCGAGCAACAGTTTGCAAAAATTTTCAGTTTGTTTGCCATCCTTGCCATTGTGATTGCTTGTCTTGGTTTGTGGGGACTTGCCTCGTTCACAACTTCTCAAAAATTAAAAGAAATAAGTGTGCGGAAAGTATTGGGTGCGTCTGTGCCTAATATTGTAACATTGCTTTCATGGCAATTTTTGCAACTTGTCCTCATTGCAAGTGTAATTGCTGTTCCCCTGACTTGGTTTGGTATTGACCAATGGTTAACTGGTTTTGCTTTTCGAATTGGCTTGCATTGGGATTTGTTTGTGGTGCCTGTGGTGATCCTGGGCTTGATTGCATTCATCACTGTAAGCGTTCAGATTTTCCGAGGTGCAAGCATCAATCCAGCTAAGGTTTTGCGATCGGAATAAAAATGTAGTAGAGTCAGTCAGCTCGACAACCAGACTGGAGGAGAACACTTCTCATAAGATTTCCGATAGACCAAAAGTTCTATCCACCCTCACTCCTCTCTCCGTTTCCTTCACCGTGCAACATTCATTCACAGGATCGTGTTCTAAAAACAAAATGTAATTATTAACTGCAGCTTCTTTTAAAAATCTTTCTTTCTCCTCAAGTGTAATCAATGGCCTTGTGTCATAACCCATAACATACGGCAATGGAATATGCCCCACCGATGGAAGTAAATCAGCCACAAAGCAAATCGTTTTGTCCTTGTATTTTATTTTCGGCACCATCATTTTATCGGTGTGGCCGGAGGCGAAAAATAAATCAAACTGTTTGAAGGGACATGGCTTGTCAAGCTCAACAAAATTCAAATGACCGCTCTCCTGCATCGGTAAAATGTTTTCTTTCAGGAAGCTGGCTTTCTCGCGAGCGTTAGGTTGAGTTGCCCATTTCCAATGATCAGCATTGCTCCAGTACTTTGCATTTTTAAAAACCATTTCCAGTTTTTCTCCTTCGTATTTCACTCCTCCTCCGCAGTGATCAAAGTGAAGATGTGAAAGAAACATGTCGGTGATGTCACTTTCGTTGAAGCCAGGTTTATTCAAGCTTTTGGTTAGTGAATCATCACCGTGCAAATAATAATATTGAAAGAAATTAGCGCTCTGTTTATTACCGATACCGTTGTCGATTAAGATCAATTGATTCCCGTCTTCAATCAACAAACAGCGCATCGCCCAGTCGCACATATTATTGGCATCAGCAGGATTGGATTTCTGCCAAATGGATTTTGGCACAACACCAAACATGGCACCTCCGTCGAGTTTAAAAAATCCTGTATTGATTACATGAAGATTCAAAATTTCAAGATTGAAAATTACACATTCAAAATCCCAAATTCAAAAAATTGGAAATCCACAATTGGAATTTGTGATTTGACTATTCCTTGACAACACCCATTGCACAGAACTTGTCGATGCGTTGGTTGATGCGTTCTCGCGGTGATAATTTATTCAATACCGCAAAATTTTCGAGGATTGTTTTCTTTAATTCAGCGGCCATTGTCTTCACATCGGTATGCGCACCACCGAGAGGTTCTTTGATGATGCCATCGATGAGCTTATTTTGCAACATATCTTTTGCAGTAAGCTTTAGCACTTCAGCCGCCTGTTCTTTGTAATCCCAACTGCGCCACAAAATGGAAGAACAAGATTCAGGGGAGATCACCGAATACCATGTGTTCTCTAGCATCAACACTCTGTCACCAATTGCAATTCCTAAGGCTCCACCTGATGCACCTTCGCCAATGATGATGCAGATAACAGGAACCTTCAACATGAACATTTCTTTTAAGTTACGAGCAATCGCCTCACCCTGCCCGCGCTCTTCCGCTTCTAATCCAGGAAATGCTCCTGGAGTATCGATCAATGTGACAATCGGTTTGTTAAATTTCTCAGCAAGCTTCATCAAGCGAAGTGCTTTACGGTAGCCTTCCGGGTTCGCCATTCCAAAATTTCGCAACTGGCGTTGTTTGGTGTTGCGTCCTTTCTGCTGACCAATAAACATGAATGTTTGACCATCCATTGAACCCAATCCTCCAATCATTGCTTTATCGTCACCCACATTTCTGTCGCCAAACAGCTCGATGAAATCGGTGGTGATTTCGTAGATGTAGTCAAGCGTGTAAGGCCGATCGGGATGGCGTGATAGCTGCACGCGTTGCCAACCGGTAAGGTTTTCAAAAGTTTCCTTTTTCAAGTCAATGATTTTATTTTCTAATGCCTGAATGGCTTTGTTCACGGATTCATCGCTGTCATCGGCCAGTTGCTTCATGTCAGTTAGTTTAGACTCCAATTCAGCAATCGGTTTTTCAAAATCAAGCAAGTTCATCTCTTATCAAGTTGTTTGAGAAGGCAAAAATAGAATATTTTCAATAATTGCTTTTACAACAGTTCAAAAGCGGTCACTCTTTGCGATTGAATGTAGGGCACAGAATAAACTTATCTTTCTTCTTCGTGCGGCCATGTTCCTGAATTTCAAAATGATATTTCAGTGCTATCTCATGTGCTCCACCTGATGCTGGCCCAAGTCTGGACACTGTGAAATCATAACTATAAGCTATCTCAACTCGACTGAACTGAAAGCCGAGGATAATCACGGCCGCATCTTGCATCGGATTGTTATCTGCATTTTTAGAAAGAGGAATACCCCGATACCAAGTGCACTCTATAAATTCCTAGGTTGATAAATGATCGATCGAATGGCCCAAGAGGCACTGAAGAGAATCCGGACGATGGCGCCTGCATTACCAGCACATTATTCTCATCATAAAATTCCCGGCGCCACTCTGTCGTTGCGGATATAACCCCTGTAGACACATCCACAAACCTCACTTGAAAAGTATTTAGTGGAGCAGTTGCTTGTTGGCAGAAATTGGATGTGATTGGGTTATTGGATAAATCATCGGTTTGGATTTTTGCTACCAGAGCTGGGGAAATGGTTACAAATCCATTGAAGGTATTTACGCATCCGCCAGCTGCATTATTATCTTTTACAGCCAGACGAATTAATTTTTGTCCCCCTGAAGTGTAAGCGAATACAGGTGCCGAACTTGTTGAGGTAGAAAGCGGAGCACCTGTTCCCGTATTGTTATCAAAAAATTGCCAAGTATATCCAAAGGACGCACCATTGATTGATGGAGTTTGATCATCGAAAAAAATATTATCACCAGTACAAAAACGGATTGGATAACACCGCCCGCATTTCCAAACCGTGTAATAAAACTTGGTTGTGGAGAAGGAACGATAACAATTTTCGCCATGGTGACTTGAGGACCATTGTCACCGTTGACTAAATCGCCACTAACCGGATTGAACGCGTTACCATCTGTCAAATCATTGTCATAAGCATTGCACTGATTCCAATTTTTTAACGTGACATCAAATTCTTTTCCGATGTCAGCCGGAAGTGTAGTGGGTACATTGATCGGGCAAGCTAACTTGCCCCGGAGATGTTACCGGATAGATTGGATTCCTATTTGCCTCAGGATCTAAGTAAGGATAACTTCCCGGAGTAACTCCGTTCACTTGCACACCAGGAATTCGCGTAGCCGCTGATCCTATACCGTAAATCCATTGTATCCAACGAGGTTCGCTGTTCTCTCTGGTAGCTCGTGGAAAACAATTCCAGTCGCTGTTGTCGGTGAAAGAAAGTGATTCAGCAAAACCCTGACACACTCGAAACACTTGCGGGTTAATCGAAATCACATCGTTAGTCCAAACAATAACCTGCGTAACAATAGGAACTACACTTCCCTTGGGATTACATGCATTGGAGGCGTCGATAGTAAGATCGTATCCACAATCAATAGATGAATTAGGATACATGTGAGTCATGATTACATCAGTCGCATTGGTTTGTGTAAACGTTTCAACAGGCGAGCCATCGCCCCAATCGGCATAATAAACCGTGCCCGGTACGGATGACAGATAACGTGTTTCCAGATTTACAGTATAAGGGGCACAGCCTCGGCTGCTGGTGAGAAACTGAAACCCTGGCTCCATAATCCCTCCACACTGCGCCCACGCCTTCCCTGGTAAGAAAAGCACTAAAAAGGAAAGTAAGATTAAGTATCTGCGCTCACCCATTGTTCGGTCTTATTCCGGTCAAAGCCCTCTAAGACAGAAGTTTATTCCTGCAAAGAAACGCAATGGAACCTCAAGAGATTAACAGTCAGAGGCTTTACACGACAAAGCCAATCAAAGTGACGCTGAATAGGTATTTTAAAGGATGAATGACTTGCTTAATTGTCTAAGAAATCAGGGTTCTGTGGTTGGAATTATATCAGTGGTTCCATCATTCCAAATTACAAGAAAGGGTGCGTGAAGTCATTCAAATCGTCTTTAAATTTCTCTGCATTCCACCAAACCTCATTAGATTACTCCGTCAAAGCGAAATAAATTAAGTCAAGCGGGCGGTCAATAAATCAAATAGCCTACCTTTGCGGCCGAATTTTTTTGGCAATCCATGTCTTCTTCAAAATACATATTCGTTACCGGTGGTGTGACCTCTTCGTTGGGTAAGGGAATCATTTCTGCATCCTTAGGCAAATTGCTTCAAGCCAGAGGATTTTCAGTCACCATCCAGAAATTTGACCCTTATATCAACATTGATCCAGGCACACTGAACCCTTATGAACATGGCGAATGCTATGTAACTGATGATGGAGCTGAAACCGATCTTGATCTTGGGCATTATGAGCGGTTTTTGAATGTTCGCACGTCACAAGCAAACAATGTTACCACGGGTCGCATCTACAATAATGTAATCACTAAGGAAAGACAAGGCGAATATTTGGGTAAAACCGTTCAGGTAGTGCCGCACATCACCGATGAAATCAAACGCAACATTTTTCTGCTAGGAGAAAGTGGCCAATACGATTTTGTAATCACTGAAATAGGTGGTTCGGTGGGAGATATTGAATCATTGCCCTTTGTTGAGGCCGTTCGACAAGTTCGGTGGGACCTTGGCGCCAATAATTCGATGGTCATCCACCTCACGCTGATCCCATATCTGAAGGCAGCCAAAGAACTGAAAACGAAACCCACGCAACACTCGGTAAAAGAATTACTATCCTATGGAATCCAGCCTGATATCCTGGTGTGTCGCACAGAGCTGCCACTTTCCATGGAGATCAGAAAAAAACTGGCGCTCTTTTGTAACGTTAATGTAAACTCTGTCATCGAAGCCATTGATGCAGACACGATTTATGATGTTCCTCTTTTGATGAAAAAAGAGAAATTGGATGAACGTGTGCTCACCAAATTAAAAATGACTTCCAAACATGAACCAGAATTGGAGCAATGGAAAGCATTTTTAGGTAAACTCAAAAATCCGATAAACGAAGTTACCATAGGACTGGTAGGAAAGTATGTTTCTCTTCCTGATGCCTACAAATCCATAGCTGAATCATTCATTCATGCGGGTTCACAAAACGATTGCAAAGTAAACGTAAAGTGGATCTCATCGGAAGAGATTGATTCGGAATCTGTGGAAGCGATCCTCAAAGGGTTGGATGCCGTTCTTGTAGCTCCTGGTTTTGGAGAGCGGGGATTAGAAGGCAAAATCACAGCCATCCGGTATGTGCGCGAAAATAAAATTCCATTCCTCGGCATCTGTTTGGGAATGCAAATGGCAGTGGTTGAATTTGCGCGTGATGTATTGGGATTTGATGCCAGCACCACCGAGTTGAATCCAAAAACTAAGTATCCTGTCATCGATATGATGGAGGAGCAAAAAAAGATTACAACAAAAGGCGGCACAATGCGTCTTGGTGCTTATGCCTGCAAACTTAAAAAGGGATCGAAAGTGAGCCACATTTATGGCGATACACTGATTCACGAACGGCACCGCCATCGCTATGAATTTAACAACAAATACCTCGAACAAATTGAAGAAGCAGGAATGAAAGCCGTTGGGATCAATCCGGAATCTGGTTTGGTGGAAGTGATCGAATTAAAAGATCATCCCTGGTTTGTTGGCGTACAGTTTCACCCCGAACTGAAAAGCACTGTTCTTAACCCACATCCGTTGTTCGTGAAATTTGTAGCCGCTGCAATGGAACATCAGAAAAAAGTAGTTAATGAGTAGTAAGCAAATACAATTTTCAAATCGACTAATTTCAAATTAAATGGATAAGAACTCGGCCATCGGCCTCACATTGATTGCATTACTGTTACTGTTGTATTTCTATTTCTTCTCGCCTACTCCGGTACCGCCCGATGCAAAACCAGTTTCGAAGGAAATAGTCATTAAAGGTGATAGCGCAACCCTTCAAAGGAAATCAGAAGTCATTGATAGTATTACGGCTACCCAATACGGAAACCTCTCTTCGTTTTTAACAGGAACAGAGTCTTTTACTACTATTGAAAATGATGTTTTAAAGTTGGCACTCAGCAATCATGCAACATTCAATGAAGTAAATCTCAAAAAGTATAAGACCTATTCGCAGCAACCGCTCAACCTAGTAAAGGGCGGAAACAATTCGTTCTCTCTTCTTGCTGAATACGAAGGGAAGAAAGTTGATTTGTACAGTTTGTATTATCAACCTGAAACTTCAAAGAAAGGTGACACCACTTTTGTAAGTTTCACAGCCAATCTTTCCGAAAGCGCCTATCTAAAGCATATCTATTCCATACCCACAACTGGATATAAGATTGGATACCGCATTGAATCACATGGTGTTTCATTGAATGGAAAAGAGGTTGGTTTCTACTGGACGGATTTCATAGCGCTTCAGGAAAAAGATCTTAAAGACAGCCGAAATAGAACTACCGTAAATTACTATTCGACTACCGGTTCGTTTGATGGGCTCTCTGAAACTTCAACCGACTCAAAGTCTGTGACCGACCCATTAAAATGGGTTGCCATCAAACAAAAGTTTTTCTTGAGTGCGATTTTTGCAAAAGATAAATTTCCTGCAGCTTCATTAGCAATCTCAGTTGATGACAGAGATTCATCTCATGTAAAGAAAGCAGAAGTGAATCTTTCGATCCCCACCGATGCTATTGCTTCAAATAAAGCAAACTTCTCATTCTATTTCGGACCGAACGATTATAAAATTACCAAAGAAGTGGAGGAAGGTTTTTCGCGAAACATGTACCTCGGTTGGCCACCCGTGATTTGGGTGAACAAGTTTTTGTTGATGCCTGTATTCAACTTCCTGCAAACCTTCATCGGTAATTACGGCATTATCATTTTGCTTCTGGTTTTATTCATGAAGTTGTTGCTCATGCCGTTGACGTACAGTTCGTACATGGGCATGGCTAAGATGCGTTTACTCAAGCCCGAGCTGGACGCCATCAAAGAAAAGAACGGCGACAACATGACGCAGGCACAGCAAGACCAGATGAAGCTGTATCAGCAAGCAGGGGTAAATCCATTTGCAGGTTGTATTCCTTTACTACTTCAAATGCCCATTATCTTTTCGATGTTCTATCTGTTTCCCAATTCAATTGATTTACGACAGCAACCGTTTTTGTGGGCAGAAGATCTTTCCACTTGGGATTCGATAGTTACGTTACCTTTCTCTATTCCTTTCGGATATGGAGACCATGTGAGTCTGTTTGTATTGTTGATGACAGCTTCACAGATCATTTTTCAATGGCAAAACAATCAACTCCAAACCGTGCAAGGCCCCATGAAAGCCATGGGTTACGTGATGCCGTTGATTTTCTTGTTTATGCTTAATTCATTCTCAGCGGGTTTGAGCTTCTACTACTTCGTTTCTAACCTGATCACGTTTGCACAACAAGCAATTATCAAACGTTTCGTTGATGAAAACAAGATCATTGCGATCATGGATGAGAACAGAAAGAAGGCAGCCAGCGGCACGAGCAAGAAATCCAAGTTCATGTCGAAGCTGGAGGGGGCTATGAAAGCTAGCGAGGAAGCGAGGAAAAAATCCAAAAAATGATTTGAAAATTTGAAGATCGGGGGTTCAGCATAAACTTTGAAGTTGCCTCATTTTCAAATTATCTCATTTTCAAATTGGTTTGTCAACACTCTTTTGTTGAAGGTACGTGGATAACATCACGTTCCACGATGTTCCACGATCGATCCAATAACCCTATCTTTGCTGTCCTTAACTATTTGAAGGAACTGATCCATGGGTAAAATAATTGCGATTGCAAATCAAAAAGGAGGGGTAGGTAAAACAACTTCCGCTATCAATCTGGCTGCAAGTCTGGCTGTGTTGGAGTACAAAACTTTACTGGTTGATGCCGATCCCCAGGCTAACTCTACTTCAGGCTTGGGTATGAATCCTAAAGACATCAAAAAAAGCATCTACGAATGCATGGTGGATGGCGTTGATCCTAACGATGCGATCATTAAAAATGAGTTGAAATTTTTAGATGTCCTTCCTTCTCATATCGATTTAGTGGGTGCTGAAGTAGAAATGGTAAACATTGAGCATCGCGAAGAGAAAATGCGCAATGCATTAGCCAAGATCAAAGACAACTATGACTTCATTTTAATCGATTGCTCACCTTCTCTCGGCTTGATTACCATCAACTCATTAACTGCCGCTGACTCGGTAATCATTCCGGTTCAGTGCGAATATTTTGCCTTGGAGGGATTGGGTAAATTATTGAACACGATCAAGATTATTCAAACGCGCCTCAATCCAAAATTAGAAATTGAAGGGATTTTATTAACGCTCTATGATTCGAGAACATCATTAGGCAATCAAGTCGTGGAAGAAGTGCGCACGCATTTTAAGAGCATTGCTTTTAAAACAATTATACCCCGCAATGTAAAGTTGAGTGAGTCGCCAAGTTTCGGGTTACCGGCAATCGTTCATGATGCCGAGAGCAAAGGCTCTCTCAGCTATCTGAACTTGGCGCATGAAGTGTTGAATAAAAACGGAATGCACAAATGAGCAAGAAGAAAGCATTGGGGCGTGGATTGAGCGCATTGCTCAGTGACTCAGAAGAAGAGCGCTCAGAAGTAGACATCACCTCTCCTGCCGCAACTACTCCAGTTCGTACAAGCAATCTTGATGAAATTCCAGTGGGAGAAATCGAAACGAATCCGTTTCAGCCCCGTCAGCATTTTGATCAAGAGGCTTTAAATGAATTAGCCGAGTCCATCAAAGTACACGGGATTATTCAGCCGATCACGGTTCGCAAACTTTCAGATCATCAATACCAATTGATATCGGGCGAAAGGCGTTATCAGGCTTCTAAAATTGCAGGATTAAAGTCACTCCCTGCCTATGTGCGCACCGCCAACGATCAGCAAATGCTGGAGATGGCACTCATCGAAAATATTCAACGGGAAAACTTAAACCCTATAGAAATTTCATTGAGCTATCAGCGATTAATTTCAGAATGTAATTTAAAACAAGAAGAACTGGGTGACCGGGTTGGCAAGAACAGGACAACCGTAACCAACTATTTGAGGCTGCTCAAACTTCCACCGGATATTCAGATCGCTTTGCGCGATAACCGGATTTCCATGGGGCATGCACGGGCAATCATTAATATCGATGACCCTGGATCTCAACTTTTTATTTTCAAGAAGATTATTTCAGATGATCTTTCTGTTCGGGCTGTGGAATCAATGGCTCGTGAATTGACACAAGGTTCAAAGGAAAGCCCGGAAGTTAAAACTCAAGAAGCTCCAAAAGAAATTCATCAACTACAATCAAGGCTGTCGTCACACTTTGGCACGAAAGTTACTGTAAAGAGTGACGGCAAAAAGGGTGATATTCGTATTCCGTTTTTGTCGGTGGAGGACCTTAACCGAATCCTTGATATTTTAAAACTTTAAACATGCGAATTGCAGGTCTTTTCTTTGTTCTCTTTTTGCTTTTTGTAAACGGATGGGCACAAGAGATAAAAAAAGATAGCGTATCAGAATCACAAAATGAAAGGGTTGACCTCCTCATCGACAGCACGAAAAAAGGAAAAAGAAAAGTAGTTTCGATCGAAACCTATGCCAAACGGTTCGATCCCCGCAAGGCGTTGTTTTACTCAGCCGTTCTGCCTGGTGCCGGTCAGGCGTACAATAAAAAGTATTGGAAAATTCCATTGGTTTACGGAGGTCTTTGGGGCCTGCTTGCTGTTGTGAAGTATTATGACGGTTTACAATTGAAATATAAAAATCAATTGTTCGAAATCATCAATTATCCAGACAAACCACTGTATCCTGGGATTTCAAACGCCGAGGTGGAAAAACAATTACGGTCTGCTGTTGATTCCTATCGCAGGCAGCGAGATTACTTTATGATCTTAACGGGGTTCTTTTATATCCTACAAATGGTAGACGCTCATGTGGATGCGCACTTGAAAGAATTTGACCTGAACCCAAAATTGCACGTACATCTTGAGCCTAGCTTTAGTCCAGCACAAGGGATCGGTATGGGGCTGACTTTACGATTCTAATTTCATGTTATGAAAATCCTCCTTATTGGTTATGGAAAAATGGGTAGAGCAATCGAGGCTATTGCCCTCGAGCGTGGTTACACTATTGCTGGTAAAGTAGATAAACAGGAAGAACTGTTGAAATTCAATGGAACTGCAGACGTTGCGATTGAATTTTCCCAGCCAGATGCAGTCATCAATAACTTGAATTACTGTTTCGAAAAGAGAATCCCTGTAGTGTGTGGCACAACGGGTTGGCTGGACAGGAGAAATGAAATGGAAGCTCTCTGTAGGCAAAAACAATCTGCCTTTTTCTACGCTTCAAATTATAGTTTGGGGGTTAACCTGTTTTTTAAATTGAACGAATACCTTGCCAAACTAATGAGTAGCCGAAACGGCTATGAAGTTTCCATTGATGAAACCCATCACACTCAAAAGAAAGATGCCCCCAGTGGTACAGCGATCACCATTGCCGAAGGTATCCTTAAGAACTATCCATCCAAAAAGGGCTGGGTGCTAAACGCAACCCATACGCCGGATGAACTCCTGATCCGTTCATTTCGAGCTGATCCAGCGCCAGGTACCCACTCCGTGCAATACAAGTCTGCCGTTGATGATATTTCCATTCAACACACTGCGCACTCACGCCAAGGCTTCGCGCTTGGGGCAGTATTGGTGGCCGAATGGCTGGTGGGCAAGTCAGGGGTTTATTCCATGGACGACTTTTTAAAGTTCTGACTTCCGGATATTTTGATTTTCTTTGCACCGCGAAAATCATCGCCTTGAACTGAATTGAGTTAAATATTGAATCCTATTGATATGAATTGGAAATTTTGGGAGAAGAAAAAAGAAGAAAGCAATAAACCTAAATCGATAGTTCGCGAATGGTGGGATGCTATTGTTTTTGCAGTGGTGGCGGCTACATTGATTCGCTGGCTCATCATGGAAGCATACACGATCCCTACACCATCAATGGAAAACTCGTTGCTGGTGGGCGATTTTCTCTTTGTGAGCAAATTCCATTACGGCACTCGCACACCACGTACGCCTCTTCAAATTCCACTTACCCATCAAAAAATATGGTTTACAGAAATCCCGTCTTATTTAGATTGGGTGCAATTGCCAACCTATCGGTTGCCTGGAATCTCTCACGTAAAGAGAGAAGATGTGGTGGTATTTAACGTTCCAGGATATGCCGAGAATAATTACAACGTTCCAAGAAATGAATGGAAAAGCTACCCGGTTGATTTGAAGACCAACTACATCAAGCGGTGCGTTGGCATACCTGGTGATGTACTTGAAATAAAAGACAGACAGCTTATGGTGAACGGGCAACCGCTGAAAAATCCGGAGAACATGCAGTATCGTTACCATGTAATTGCCAAAGATGAAATCAGTTCGCGAAATTTTGAAAAACTTGGCCTTGACCCGGAAGATTTTCAGGCGTATGGACGCACGGCACCAGATCAAGTAGAGTACATGATGTTGTTAACTGCTAAAAAATATGAAGAGGTGAAGGCCTTGCCTTACATAAGAGTTGTTGAACTCTTGCAGACCAATAATGAACCTGATGGACGCGTTTTCCCTAACTCAAAATATGCTCCATGGAATGGCGATAATTTTGGCCCACTCACAATTCCTAAGGAAGGGATGACCATTGCCATTAACGACTCCACCCTCTCCATGTACGGGTCAACCATTCGCGATTTTGATTTGAACAAGGATGCAAAGATTGAAAACGGCAAGTTGACGATCGAAGGAAAAGAAGTTACTCAATACACCTTCAAACAGAATTATTATTTCATGATGGGCGATAACCGCGACAACTCTCTCGACTCACGTTATTGGGGTTTTGTTCCGGAAGATCATATCGTGGGCAAAGGATTTTTCATCTGGTTGTCGCTGGATAAGTATGGCGACTTCCTTCACAAAATCAGATGGAGCAGATTCTTTAGATTGATTAATTAGAAGTCAGTTATTAGTTAATCGTTATCAGTTAATTACATCAATTGACTATTAACGATTAACTATTTTCGATTAACGCCCATTCACCAATCAATTTCTTTCAATCCCTTACTTTTCAAGTACTCATTTGCTTTGCTGAAATGTTTGGATCCGAAGAAGCCCCGATCGGCAGAAAAAGGTGAAGGATGTGCGCTCATTAAAACCAAATGCTTAGATCGGTCTATCACCTCTCCTTTCTTCTGGGCATAAGCGCCCCATAGCAGAAAAACGACATTTGACTTTTCATCCGAAATAATCTTGATCACCGCATCGGTAAAGATCTCCCATCCTTTGTTCTGATGAGACCCTGGCGAGGATGATCTTACTGTAAGGGTTGCGTTGAGCAACAATACCCCTTGTCTTGCCCAGCGCTCTAAATCACCAGAGGCAGGAATCGGTTTCCCTAAATCATTGCGAATCTCTTTAAAAATATTTTGCAAAGAAGGCGGTTGCCTTATTCCTTCGCGTACAGAAAAACACAGCCCATTCGCCTGCCCTTCACCATGATAGGGGTCTTGACCGATAATAACTACTTTAACATCGTCAAATGAACAACTGTCAAATGCACGAAATATCTCTTTTCCAGGAGGAAAAATCGTTTGGGTCAAGTATTCATTCTTCACAAACGCGGTGAGTTGGGTGAAGTACTCTTTCTCAAATTCTTTCTGCAATTTTCCTTTCCAGGAATCAGCTATCTTTACATCAGCAGGCATGTGTGCGAATTATTCGTTTAACAGATCTGTTCTTCATGTTGAAAATTAGAAAAAATTGATATTTTTGACCAGATGATTGCTGAAGTAACCCAAGGCGTAAAGGTAACAGTGGAGACGGAATACCAACCTTCATATTCCAATCCAGGCCAATTTCATTATGTCTTTACTTACCGGATCACTATCGAAAACCAAAGTGAGTTTACTGTTCAGCTACTTCGCAGGCATTGGCACATCAAGGATGCCGGTTTTGAATCGCGCGAAGTAGAAGGAGAAGGTGTGGTGGGTCAACAGCCTATACTCGAACCAGGCCACGCACACCAGTACGTTTCTGGATGCAATCTGAAGTCGGGCATGGGTAAGATGGGCGGCACTTACCTGATGGAACGAGTGATGGACGGATCACAATTTTATGTTACCATCCCTGAATTTACTATGGTGGCACCTGTTCGCTTGAATTAGGCTTAGCTTCTGCTCCAACCACCTACCGATTCTCTATCCTTAACTTTCTTACAAAACTCTATCTTTGAGTAATCTATTATTGTGAATTACTTCCAATTAAAATCCTATATCAATCACTGGCTTGATGCCGTAGATGAACATTCAATCCACTCTCCCTTTTTCTTTGATTTTTATAACAGTGTAATCCGTGGTGATTCCGATCCCCTTTTTTTAGAAATTGAAAAAACAAGAACGCACCTATTAAAGGATCATACTTTAGTAAAGATGAAAGACTTGGGTGCAGCTTCTCCACATTTTAAAAATGGGAATCGTGAGATTGCCCGCGTAGCCGCAACGAGTCTGAATGAAGAAAAATATTGTTTACTTTTCTACAGAATTGCCCGCCATGCAGGCGCCAAATCAATGGTGGAATTGGGCACATCCATGGGAATTACTTCGCTCTATCTTTCCAATGCAAAGGGAACAAAACTCACAACATTTGAAGGCAACAAGGCGATGATCAACATTGCTCTTACTAATTTTGAATCCTTCGATCGGAAAAATATTAAGTTGGTTGAAGGCAACATCGACGAGACCCTTCCTGATTACTTGCAAAACCCTGCCAAGATTGACTTTGCACTTATTGATGCAAACCATCGCTATGAACCAACCATTCGCTATTTTAATTGGCTCGCGAAACGAATGGGAGACCATGGCGTGATCGTCATTGATGATATCTATTATTCAAAAGAAATGGGCAGGGCGTGGAAGGAATTAAAAAACCACGATCTCGTTTATGGAAGTATTGATCTTTTTCGATGCGGAATTTTGTTCTTCGACCTGGTTTTAAACAAGCAACATTTTATCTGGAAATATTAAAAGTTAACTTTAGTTTTATCTACATTAAATTTGAACCATGGCAGAAGAAGCAACAGAACCAAAGAGAGGAAATAAATCAGCAATATTCATTGCGCTGTTACTCGTTATCATTTTAGTGCAAAGCATAAAAATATACCTCGACTACCAGGAGAAAGTGGAAGTAAAGGAACAGTTGGCAACGACGGAGGAAGACCTGGCCAGCACGATGCAAAAGCTTACTGATATTCAAGCGGAGTTGAACCAGAAAATCACTGAAATAGAAAAATTGGGAGGTGATGTAAAAGAATTGCAAAAGGCGAAAGCTGAGGTGGAACTTGAATTAAAACGAAGCAATAAGCGAAGCGCTAAAGCCCTTCAGGAATTGAAGGACAGAGTGGAGGGCTACCAGGAGCTGCTCAAATTAAAAGATCAGGAAATTGAAAAATTAAAAAATGTAAATTCACAGCTTTTCAGTGAAAACACAACCCTAAAAACGAAGCAAAACAAACTCAGTGACTCCATTGTTAATCTCTCAAAGAACAAGGATGAATTAGCCAGCAAAGTGGCGATTGCTTCTCAACTCAAGGCGGAGAACATCACTATTAAGGCTGTAAACAGCAAAGGAAAAGAACGCGACTCTCCTTTTAAGAACAGGCAACTACAAAAAATAAAAGTGGATTTTAATCTTGCTGAAAACAAAGTTGCCCCTATTGAAGGAAAGAAAATTATTATCCGAATCATCGATGAGAATGGTCAGGTGATCTTTGATGTCGCCAAGGGTTCAGGAACGTTTATTTTCAATGGCAAGGAAGAATTCTACACCTCGGCTCATGAGATTTTGTTTGACAACACCAAACAAAAACTAAGTTACTTGTATGAAAAAGGATCTGAATATGCAGCGGGAAAATATGTAGTTGAAATCTTCACCGACAATTACAAAATCGGGAGCGGCCAGTTTGAAATAAAATAATCCTATGAATTTGGAGTCAGGATTTTAGCCGATTCGATTGGATAGTCGAATAATCCATGTTCTTTGATCGCCTCCTCCACTTTATGGGGTACAAATTTTTCCCAGCCAGGTTCTCCTTTTTTGATCATGGCAAGCACATTGTCTGAAATGATATTCAGGTTGTTAATGTTGGCTTCATCAATGTCTTCCATTTTATTGTTGTCCATCAGGTAACGAAACAAACTTTTCAAGTTATCTGGCAATTCTGATTCGAAATCTTTTAAAGTAAAGAGCGAATTGTCCTTCCGCAGTGCGGGGTAAATATAGAGTTTTATGTTGCTGCCAAACAAAGAGGCAAAGCACTCCAATATTCCTCCGCGCAAATTAGAGTAGGTCTTCTCATCAAATACTTTTTGCAAGGCAAAAATCCCCATTACCAAGCCTGTTTTCCTACCTTTTGTAATCTTTGACAGGTAATCTACTAATCGGTAATACTCAAAGTAATTTGACACCAGTACATTCTGCCCCAATGAGCAAATGATGTCGGCCCGATAGAGGAAATCCTTCTCATCAATATTGCCATCCGGGCTCAGGTCATTAAGTGTCAGTTCCGTGAGCATCACAATTCTGCTTTTGTCTACATCTTCTTCATCCCGAAAATGTCTGCGAGAGGTAAGGAGCATATCCACATTCACATGTGTTACCGGACGAAACCTGCCTCTCAGCACGATCACATTCTTCTTATACAAATATTCTGAAGGTTGCATAACGCGTCCATCGGGTCCAAACATAGCTGCTTTGGTCAATCCATTTTTCACCAACTTTAATGCCATCAACCGATTATCTACATGCTTGAAGTCCGGGCCATCTAAACGGAACATATCAATTTCTGCCCTGCGTATGCTTAGCCCGTCTAAAAGAGATAGCATGATCTCTTCAGTATTACTAAGGAACATGCTGGCATAAATTAAATTCACGCCCAAAATCCCTAACGCCACTTGTTGTTGTAGTTGATCGTTATCATGCATCTTCACATGAATCACGCAATCATTGAATGGCCCTTTTGGTTTAAGTTGAAACCGAATGCCCATCCAACCCTGACCTTGGTTGGTCCTCTCGAAATTCAAAATCTCGACGGTGTCAGCAAAAGCAAAGAAGCGAGTTTCATCAATGCGATGAGGCAAACGCTCAGGCAATAATTGATACTCATGCTCAATCATACTAATAAGCCGATTCTCGCTCACATAACGATCGCATGCACCATAGATCGCATCACTAAACTTCATATCGTACGCAGACATAGTTTTCGCGATGGTACCGCTGGCCCCCCCCACTTTAAAAAAATTTGCTGCTGTTTCCTGGCCGCCACCCACCTCAGCAAAAGACCCGTATATAGCCCGGCTCAAATTAATTTGAAGTGCTTTTTCCTGTGTAGTGAGTTTCTTAATTTCTTCCATTTGACTCTCCAAAATACGAAAATAAATTTCACTTCTTTTATAGAAGTAACCTGACCATCATTCACAAGTGAGATAATAACGTCTTTTTGGGGATTTTAGTTGGTGGCATCAAAAAAAAACGCTGATCCTATTGATAAGCGTTTATTACAAAGCAAAAAGTTGAGCTTGTCGCTTAAGCTTTGGCAAACTTACCTCGCGCTTCTTTCTTTAATTCATCCCACTCATCAAGGGGTGGCGGTGTTCCTTTTTCAAAGACTTCCTGTATCAACCATTTCACAACATCTTTTTTCAGTCCAAATTTTTTTACCATGTTTTCGCAGAAGGCAATTTCCTTTTTCTCCACGACACCATCAGCCCACACCATCAATATCAGATCGTAGAGTACGTTCATCTGGTCCTGAAAATTATCAGGAACATTGATCTTAAATTTCTCTTTGCTATTGATTAACTCCTGCACTTGCCTCTCCTTCAAACCATAACGTTTGCCAATCTTGAACAACATTTTTTGTTCTTTCGCGTGGACAGTTCCATCTGCTTTAGCCAAGGCAAGCAAATTTTTAATGTGATTCTTTTTGTAGGATAGGTATTGGTGCTCAAAGAAACCGTTCATATAGATTGAGGTTTAAAAGTAGGATACTATATTCTGTTTAGACATTCTGCAACGCTCATTTAATCTTCACCCATTTTTTGTTAGACTGGGCTGACTTAACTACAGTCTCTACAAAATTCATTCCGCGTACACCATGATGCACATCAGGAAAATCATATTTCTCTGCATTGATTTTCTTACCCGGTTTGTAATCATGAACCGCATTCGTAAATGACCGGTAAATGTTGGCAAATGCTTCGAGATAACCTTCCGGATGACCGGCCGGTGTGCGAATGTAGCCCTTCGCCTCATCCGATAAATATTTCCAGCCAGCTCTGTAGATTTCTTTTGGCTTATCTAGCCATTTTACAACCAGTGTACTCGGTTCTTCTTGCTTCCACTCCAATCCACCTTTCTCTCCATAGATTCGAATATTAAGGTTATTCTCTTCACCGGCTGCAACTTGTGTAGCTAACAATACACCTGTTGCACCATTATCAAATTTTACCAGCATAGAGGTATCATCATCCAGCATGCGACCTGTAACTACGGTATTGAGCATAGTGCAAACCTCGCTTATGTCTGATCCGGTAATATACTCGGCAAGGTTAGCTGCATGTGTTCCTATATCGCCAATCGCTCCTCCCATTCCTGACTGTTTGGGGTCTGTGCGCCAAGATGCTTGCATATTCCCCGTCTTTTCCAGCGGGCCCGATAACCATCCTTGTGGATACTCAACATAGACCTTTCTTATTTTTCCAAATTTTCCAGACTTCACCATCTGACGAGCTTCCTTCACCATTGGGTAACCCGTGTAAGTGTGGGTAAGGGCAAGGATCAGCCCTGATTTGTCAACTAGCTTTTGCAACGATTTTGCTTCTGCTAATGAAAATGCAATCGGCTTTTCTACTACAACGTGGAAGCCAGACTCCAGAGCTAATTTGGTTGGTGCATAGTGAACGTGATTGGGAGTCACCACACTTACAAAATCAATGCGCTTGTCGGCAGGAAGTTTCTTTTCCTTTTCAAACATCTCTGGGTAAGTAGCATATACCCGACTTGGGTCAAGGTATAAAGATTGTCCAGTCTCTTTTGATTCTTTTGGATCAATGCTGAATGCTCCGCATACCAATTCGATTTGTCCATCAATGCCTGCCGCTTTGCGGTGTACAGGTCCAATAAAGGAGGTAAGGCCACCGCCTACCATCCCCATTCGCAATTTTCTCTTCACCAGTTAGTTATTTTTTAGTTTTCTTTTTAGATTTTTCTATTCGTTCATCCTCAGCCATCAGCTGCACTTTGGCTCTTTGTAATTCTTGTTTCTGAGCCTGGCTAACCACCGGATAACTGAGCTCTAATTTATCAAATTGTTTGGATATGATAGAAGCAATAGCCAAACGGGCATACCATTTGTCATCTGCGGGGATTACAAACCAAGGTGCATGCTCAGTGGATGTTTCGCTCATAGCCACTTCATAAGCCTTTTGATAATCATCCCAATGTACTCTTTCCTTCAAATCGGATAGTGAAAATTTCCAGTTCTTGCCCGGAGCCTCAATTCGTTCAAGAAAGCGCTTCTTTTGTTCCTTCTTTGAAACATTAAGGAAAAACTTCATAATGATCATCCCATTATCCGCCAGGTTTTTTTCAAACCTTCGGATTTGTTTGTAACGTTGTTCCCAAAATCTGTCATTCACTTTTTCCACGGATTCAATCCCCGGAATATTTTCATTGAGGATCCATTGGGGGTGAACTTTGGTTGCTAATACATTTTCATAATGCGACCGGTTATGGATGGCAATCTCACCACGGGCCGGTAAAGCAATTTCATGTCTCCACAGATAATCATGGTCAAGTTCAAACGCATTGGGTGCTTTGAAGCTATAAACTTTTACACCCAGTGGATTGAACCCCGACATAATGTGTTTCACAGCGCCATCTTTTCCCGCAGCATCCATAGCCTGAAAAATGATTAAAACGCTATACCGGTTATGGGCGTACAATTTATCCTGAACATCAGCGAGGTAATTGCGGCTAGCCACAAGCATTTTTTCAGATTCCTGCTTGTTCAATATTTTTCCTTTATAAGCAGTATCGAAATCTTTCATCTTTACTTTCTTATTAGGACGCACCGTCATTTTTTTAATGGGGATTAACTTTTCATCGATTTTCATAAAAATGGGTTTTGTCTACTTACAAGCTAACAGAATGTATTTAATAAGCAGCTGATTAAGCTATAATTGGCCGATGACAAAAATCATTTTTTCATTCCATTTAAACCAATTTCTTGGTATATTTCATTACCACATTTTAAAAAGCCAATCCTCATGAAAACAACCTTAAAGTTTTACCTCCTCACGCTCTTGGCTTGGTTTACAATTACTTTGGTTGTAGCTCAACCCAACGACATTGCCGCGATCAAAGCAGTAATAGCTAAAGAGACTCAATCTTTCTTTAGTGTTGACCGAAAGAATTGGGAAGATTGTTGGTGGAATGTACCTTATGCTTATTGGTCATACTCCGACTCTACATCGACAAGCTATATCGAAGGGTGGGAAGGCCTAAGCAAATCCTTTGATGGTTATTTCAAAACAGCAAAACCTTCGAAAGCCGAAATCATAAATGATTGGATTGAGATTAGATTGTATGGCACCGGCGCCTACGTGAGGTTTATTCAGAAGGTAAAGGATGAAATTGAGCACGATGAAACTTCACAAGTGAGGGTTTTGGAAAAGAAAGATGGTAAATGGAAAGTGGTTTGTGTGGATGCGATTGCGCGGTACGCGAAAACTACTTCAGAATCAAGAGTTCGTCAGTAAGTGATTGGCTACGAAAAGATCTTTGATATCCAGACCTCAGAACTGACCAGATCGAAGCAGCACCAGTGTACAAGCTTCCAACGCTTGAATGTTTTTTTCTTCCAATGATTTTTCTAATTCAGGATTTTCCGTTCCTGGGTTAAAAATGACACGTTTAGGATTTAATTTGAAAAAGTAATCGTACCAATCTTTTTGATGTTGAGAATTGATGTAAAGTGTGATGGTGTCTACATTTTCAATATCCGGTCGGGATCGAAGGTCAAGAATTTCTTTTCCAAAAACACTTCCGCGTTTTATGCCGACCGGCACAAACTCCTGATTGTATTCTTGCAGCATTTCAGCTGCGAGATAAGCATACCGCGATGGGTTTGTCGTCGCTCCTATGATCACTGTCTTTTTCATAACAAGTTTAGTCGCCAGTCACTTGAACAGTAAGGCAACTGCTATTCATCTCAACTTATTTTTTCAAATATAAATTAACAACTGATTCTGCACACCGCTCACCATCCATCGCTGCCGAAACAATTCCGCCCGCGTAACCAGCTCCTTCAGCACATGGAAACAGTCTCTTCACCTGAAGATGCTCAAATACTTCTTTATCGCGAGGGATACGAACCGGAGACGATGTTCGGCTCTCCACTCCTACCACTTGCGCTTCATTGCTTACATAACCCTTCATCTTGGCACCAAAGTTCCTGAATCCTTGCTTTAAACTTTGAAAAATAAAATCAGGCAATACGGATCTCATGTCCACCGATTGAAGCCCTGGTTGGTAAGATGTATCCAACAAAGAGCTTGAGACCCTGCCGTCAACAAAATCCATGAGCCGCTGCGCTGGAGCAGTTTGATTTCCTCCTGCCATCGCGCAAGCTTTTTGCTCAATTTCCATTTGAAAATACATTCCGGCAAGCGGACCATATTTCTGATATGACTTAAAATCATTTTCACTCACAGCAACCACAATCCCAGAGTTGGCAAATTTCGAATCCCTCCGCGAAGGACTCATTCCATTAACCACAATTTCACCGGGAGACGTTGCCGCGGGAACAATGAATCCTCCTGGGCACATACAAAAAGAAAATACACCTCGTTCTTCGCCATTTACTTTTGCTTGATGAACAAGCGCGTAGGAAGAGGCGGGCAAAAATTTTCCCCGGTCAACCGGACAATGGTATTGAATTTTATCAATAAAATTCTGTAGATGCTCAACGCGCACACCAAGAGCAAATGGCTTCGCTTCTATTAAAATTTTATTTAGATGTAACAATTGAAAAATGTCACGGGCTGAGTGACCCGTTGCCAGGATTACAGCCTCAGCTTCATGTCTTGTTCCATCATTGGAGATCACCCCTTTAATTTCATCGGAAGACAAAATCAAATCAGTGACTTTAGTTTCGAAATGAATCTCTCCCCCAGCCAGAAGAACAGTCTCCCTTAACTCAGTAACAATTTTAGGGAGTTTGTTCGTGCCAATGTGAGGATGGGCATCAAACAAAATATCTTCGTTGGCTCCATGCGCGATAAAGATTTCTAAAATACGGTTTACATCACCGCGTTTATTGGACCGTGTATATAACTTCCCGTCAGAATAAGTGCCTGCTCCTCCTTCACCAAAGCAATAGTTGGATTCGGGATTGACGATATGGTCTTTATTAATTGCTGCAAGATCTCTTCTTCGCGATTGTACGTCCTTACCCCGTTCAAAAATGATAGGCTTCATTCCTGATTCAATCAACCGAATGGCAGCAAACAAACCAGCCGGTCCGGCACCAACAATGATGACACGAGGTTTATTACTTACATTCGAATAATCCTTCGTATAAGAAATTGGTGCTTGCTCGCCGATAGGCAAAACTTCCACCTGGACTTTTACCAACACATTTTTCCCTCTGGCATCGATTGACCGTCGAACTGGCCGTAGAAAAGATTCTTCCGGGGTGAGCTTCAGCTTTTGATATAACGTGGGCTTGAAAAGCGTATCATCAAATGCCTCCTCCGGACTAAGGTTAACTTCAATTTTTTTATTCATAGGAAAGGTATTTATCCTTTCAATTCGCTGGCGAAGATAATAATTATCAAAATCTTCCCTCTCCTTTTATATTTGCGGTTTGTATTTGAATCCATGAAGCAAAATTTTGTTGAAGAGCTCCGTTGGCGTGGCATGTTGCATGATATGATGCCAGGAACGCAAGAACAATTACTAAAAGAAAAAACTGCAGGCTATATTGGCTTTGATCCAACTGCCGATTCGCTGCACATTGGCAATTTGGTGCAGATAATGACGCTGGTGCATTTCCAGCATGCCGGTCATAAGCCATTCGCCCTGGTGGGCGGAGCTACGGGCATGGTCGGCGACCCCTCAGGTAAATCAGCTGAACGAAATTTATTATCGGAAGACATTCTACAACACAACCAGGCCTGTGTAAAGAAACAACTAGAAAAGTTCATCGACTTTTCTCCATCTACCAACAGCGCTGAGATGGTGAATAACTACGATTGGTTTAAAGGACTTACCTTTCTTGATTTCATCCGCGATGTAGGCAAGCACATTTCTGTAAACTACATGATGGCCAAAGATTCTGTGCAAAAAAGATTAGAGACAGGATTATCGTTTACTGAATTCAGCTATCAGTTGGTACAGGGCTATGATTTCTATTGGCTCTACAAAAACAAGAATTGCAAACTGCAGATGGGTGGATCGGATCAGTGGGGCAATATTGTTACCGGAACAGAATTGATCCGCAGAAAAGATGGCGGTGAAGCTTTTGCACTTACTACACCATTGATCAAGAAAGCAGACGGAACAAAATTCGGCAAGACGGAACAAGGGAATGTCTGGCTCGATTCCAAGAAGACATCGCCTTACAAGTTTTATCAATATTGGTTAAATGCTTCTGATGAAGACGCAGCGAGCTTCATCAAAATTTTCACACAAAAAAATAAAATTGAAATTGACACATTAATCGCTGAGCACGCCACTGCCCCTCACTTGAGAAAATTACAAAGTGAGCTTGCCAAAGATATTACTGCTCGGGTTCATTCGCAGGCTGAAGTGGATAGTGCAATCAAAGCGTCGTCCATTTTGTTTGGCAATTCTGTTACTGAGGATCTTCTTGGCCTCGACAATGACACGTTCGTTGCTGTGTTTGAAGGCGTGCCGCAAATCACAGTCACGAGAGCAGCTTATCAAACTTGTGTCAGTGTTGTCGATCTTCTTTCCGAGGTTACTCAATTAAAAATTTTTCCTTCTAAGGGTGAAGCTCGGAAAATGATTGCCGGTGGTGGTGTGAGTATTAACAAACAAAAAGTAGAAGACGGAACAAAGAAACCCAATTACGAGCTTCTACAGCAGCGCTACCTACTCGCGCAAAAAGGAAAGAAAAATTATTTTCTGATCGAAATCACGGATTGACATGTGGACTGACTGGAGAGTTGCATTAAAAAGCACACGCTTTTGTATTCATTTTATTTTAGCCGTCTTGGGTATTGTCGCCTTTGCCGCTTCGTTACCTTACTTTTTTAATGAAATATTATTACCCAGACCTGGCGTACAGTTAAACGATCTGGTTCTTAATTTCTTTCCACCCAAAGATTGGTCAATTGAGATTTTTATTCTGCTCTATTCCATCACTGTCATTTCGGTTTTGATTAATATCAAAAAACCAAATACCATTCTACTGATGTTTCAAATGTATGCTGTAGTCAACTTCATGCGAATGGCAAGTCTGTATTTATTCACTTTGGAAGCTCCCAACGGGACAATTCCCTTAAGTGATCCATTTCTCGCGATATTTGCGTACGGAAAAGAGGTATATGTGAAGGATTTATTTTTTTCTGGCCACATCTCTACCATGTGCATCCTGGTTTTAGTTGAGCAAAGAAAAATTATGAGAGTTGTAATTTCAATTTTAACAGTCCTTCTGGCGATTTTGCTCGCTTGGCAACGAGTTCACTACACATTGGATATGATAGCTGCGCCTTTGGTGAGTTGGCTGGTGTTTCGGTTCTTTGTTTGGTTTGACGATGGTCTAAAAATTTTTCCCATTAAATATCCTTAAAAGGAACAATAACCTATTATTTTAGGCTACGTAAAGCCTTTTATTAAAAATGTATTAATTTAGCGGTAACTTTCAATTAAACTATCTAGCCAAGACATGGATTTGAACGGAACAGTTGTTAATGGTCACAAAGAGGTCAACGGCAAAAACCATTCCCACAATGGTCATCATAACGGAAACGGTCACGTCAACGGAAAAGATAAATTCCAAAACGCATATCCGGTTTTCCAGTTGGGTGAAAAATTGACCGAAGAGCAAAAAAAATTTTTTGATAAAAACGGATTCATTCATTTCAAAAACTTTATCCCCAAGGAAAAGGTTGCCGATCTGCTGCTCGAAGCAGAAGCGATTCAAAATGAATGGGTAAGCAAAGGTTTTAAAATGATCAATGGTGTACCGATTAAATACGGTACTGATGTGGATGGTAAAAAGATTGTACAACGATTTGCGTTTATCAATCAGCACAGTGAAATGTTTGCCAACGTACTGAAAGACTCACGTTTAAAAGGACTATTTGATTTAATAGGTTCTGCCGACTGCCGAATTGGTGAAACTGAAAAAGATGGCTTAGTTTTCAATCACTATATCAACACCGACGAAAGCAATTACAGCCAATTAGGATGGCATACAGACGCTCTTCGTGACATTTTTCAAGGGCAGAAGATTATGCCAATGTTAAACGTAGGGATTCACCTGGATAATTCCACGACCGACAATGGAGGTCTTCGACTAATACCAGGAACTCATAACAAGGGCATTGGTACTATGCTCTTCAAAAAGATTTATTTCATCAGCCATAAGCCAGACAAGAAAGAACTTGGCCTCAACGTAGAAGCCGGTGATCTAACCGTGCATGATGGCCGCTTATGGCACCGCGTGGCTCGATCGCCTTTTACTGGTGAAAAGAGTAGAAGACGTGTGATGTACGTGCCTATCGTTACAGGAAAATTTATTCCCCGCGACGAAAATAGCAAGCCGCTTCTATATCAGCGCTTGATTTCCATCACCAATAAATAAGAATCCAAAATGGCTTTTGCCTTAATCACTGGCGCTAGTGGAGGGATTGGTTTGTCTATGGCCCGAGAGCTGGCACAGAGAAAGATCGATTTGTTGCTTGTCGCAAGATCGGAAGACAAACTCGCAGCCGCAAAGAAAGAGTTAGAGGAGAAGTACAAAGTCAGAGTAGAATTTTTGAGTAGTGATTTATCGAAGCCTGGAAGTGTATCTGTTGTAACCGAATGGGTCGCGAAAAACTCTTTTCCTGTAAACATACTCATCAACAATGCCGGTTATGGAATCTGGGGAGCGGTTGAAAAGACTCCATGGGTTCAACTCAACAACATGATGCAATTAAACATGGTAACCGTGGCGGAATTTTGTCATACCATGTTGCCAGAATTAAAAAAGCATCCTCAGTCCTACATTCTGAATGTGGCGAGCACGGCAGCCTACCAGGCTGTGCCTACATTGGCCGCGTATGCTGCTAGTAAATCTTTTGTAATACTTTTCACACGTGGACTAAGAAAAGAACTTCAGGGTTCAACCATATCAGTAACTTGCTTAAGTCCTGGAGCCACTTCTACAAGCTTCATTGACCGAGCTGGTATGGGAGTGCTAAAAGAGCGTGCTGAAAAATTCAGTATGAGTGCCGATCAGGTCGCAAAAATTGCAATCAATGGGATGTTTAAAAAAAGGACTGAAGTAATTACCGGATTCATGAATTGGCTCTCCGTGCAATTCACCTACCTTCTACCAAAGAGTCTCATCGAAAATATTGCCGCAGGCTTGTACAAGACATAAGCTTAAAAAGCTTCAGTGATATTGAAATAAACTCCGCTCGAATGATACCCAAACCCAACATCGAGCCGAAGATTCAATTTTTCCTTTTTGTCAGCTGCGTATCGCAAGCCTGTTCCAATGGATGGTTTTAGCCCATACAGATTAAAAAGTTCGCTGGAATTTGCCCCAACACGGCCAGCAGCAGCAAACACCACCATGCCAAACCGACCCTTCAGTGGAAATCGATCCTCTACTTGAGCTCCTATAAAGTTATTGTCGGTATATCTGCCTTCGTAGTAGCCGCGCATAATGGTATTGCTCCCAATATTGCTCATGCTTCGTACCGGAACTATGCCCACGTTGGCATTGAGCATAAACTGAAATGCGAGCACCTGGTTTTTTACTAGGGTATAATACTTGCGAATATCCACCGAATGGAAAGTAAAGTTAAACTCACTTCCAAGAGCCTTAGTGTAATCGTTGATGTAATACGAGAAGTACAATCCTTTACTTGGGCTAAAGGTGTTATCTCGACCATCCCATAAGGCCACCAACCCAATTCCTGAAACTAAACTCCCATATCTTCCATTTACATTTTGAGTGTCGAAGATGCTGGTGCCAGGAGCTTTTCCACTTCCATATTGAAACGTAAATACATTTTGTATTTCATAGGCTAAGCCCAGGAACAAGCTCTTATACGTTTTACGCAACAGCTGAGGAAAGAAATAAAATTGCCCCACCGTATAGTGTTCCATGGCACTTTCCTGAGAATCATTACCAAGACCCCAGAACCGATCAGGAAAATAGCTTGCCGAGCCTTTGGTCTTAAGGATATATCGTTCGTTGTGAAAAAAAATTGCACTTTCTAATCCAAACACAGTCTGTTGCCGCAGGGTGTAAAGTCCCAATGCCTGGATATAGGAAGTCCGAACGACGGAATCGTGGCCAATTTTAAAATAGAAATTTGCCGCTCCGCCAAAAGCGAGTGTGGTTTCAGGTGAATAAATTGCGGCAGGGAAGGCAAAGAGCTTCCGTCTCTTGCCTTGTTTAGTAATTGAATCTTTTTTTTCCAGATTAATTTGAGCGCTAGCATCCAAGGCCAGAAAACTCATGCAAAATAGCAAGAGAGCTTTTGACAGAAAGGAAATTATTCGATGGGACACAAGCAACTATATTCAAAGCAAGATGCTCATTTCGTTTTTAAAACGAAAACTACCTGCCCCTTGGATTTAGTTGGAGCTTTTCCGTTAGAAGTACGAATCAAAGAATTTTTTCGGATCTCATCTTTCAGCAATTGTTCTGCTTTAGCACTCAGACCACGTTCAAGAGTTGTGATTCCAACAATCTCTCCATCTTCATCACATTCAATCTCAAATACAATGCGACCATCTTCATTGTCTGGGAGATCAGGTGTTCTCGGCTTGTTGGCCCACTCCCATCCAGACATGGACAACCCGTAACCATCGCCTCCGCCTCCACCACCTGGCTTGCCATATAATGCCTTGGCATCAAGTTTTCCCTGCGGGTTTCCTTTGTCGCCTACTTTACCTTGATCATCCCCCTGGCTTTGGTTTGTCTCCCCTTTCTTAGCTCCACTGCTACTTGGGTAAACGGCTTCATTTTTTACAACTTGCTTTTCTTCCGCCTTAGCCTTGACTTCTTTTTTCGGTTCAACCTTCTCAACTTTTTCCTTGGGCTTTTCTTCGATCTTTTTCTTTTCAGTTTTTACAGTAACATCGCTGTTTTCATCAGAAAGGGTAGCATCTGTCTTTTCTTCTTTCACTTCCTCTTTCTGATCGGCATTTTTTGTAGGTTCAACTTGAGGTTTCTTTTCATCTTCCTTCAACTCGTTATTCTTATCCTCTACTTGCGAATTGCCAACAGGAGTTTCAGGTTGGATTTCTCCACCACCCTGATCGTCCAATCCATAATTTAAGACAACACCATATTCGGGAGCAGGTGGGTAAGGGGCTTTCCAGGAGATTAGAAAAAGGAAAGTTAGAAACAAACTAGCATGGAGACCTACAGAAACCAGGAAAGCAATTCTCTTATTCCTATTGTCCTGTTTATTCTGCATCTTCTACTTTAATATTTCATTACCCAAAGTGCATCACCATACTCGCTTTTAGAAGCATCGGCACTACTTTGTGCACTAGCAAACGAGTCAAAATCTCCAATCCCAAGCCTGTAAAATTTCCATTTTCCAAAAGGAGGAATAATTTTACTGCTGATACCTCTAGCGCTCAACTTTTTAGCTCGATCCATTGCCAAGTCACCATCCACTGAACTAGAGATAATCACAAAATAATGACCTGTTCGTTGCTCTAACGTCTCGATAGTTCCAATAGCGGGTTTGGCGTTAGCCTCTGCTTCGCGTTTCAAACGCTCTTCTTCTACTCTCGCAAAGCTATCGGCAACTGCCTTTTGTCTCATTTCCTCCTTTTCCTTGGCTAATTGCTCCTGTTTCTCTTTTTCCTTTTTCGGAACATATATATATCGATACGCCAGGAACCCACCAACTAGCACTACCAACACCACGATCCATCCAATAATACGACCAGTTCCAGATCCTTCTTCTTCCTCTACATAAACGGGTGTTTCCCTCGAACTATTTGCACTTGAGGCCTCCTCCCTTTCTCCGGGATTGGAAGAATCCAATTGGTCCAAAGGCTTGTATTCTATATCGGGCAACCCGAAGTTGTCCTCGTCATTGCTGTTCTTGCTGGTATCGTCAGTGTTTGCCATAGCGTTAATATTAACTTTATGTTATACAAAAATAATGGAATTTCTGTGAATTAAAGCTTTTAGAAGCTCCAACTTGCTCCACCCAACACTTGAAAGCCCCTCACCGGATAATTCAAATACAACTGATAATTGCTCGATAATATATTATTGAAGTTAAGAAAGACAGAAAATTGTTTTGACACAAAATAATTAGCCTTAAAGTTCAAGTCAACAGCCGCAGTCAAAGGAACCAAGGTGTCTGAATCTAAATCCAAAGCTCTGATACCACCTTGCCCTATAAAATCAGCACTTAGTAGCAACTTATCAAAGATGTTATAAGAAGAATTGATCGCAACGCGATACGTTGGCCTATTCAATGCCGTTTGCTCAAAATTAGTTTGATTCGTAACCTGATTAGCAATTGATGTTGAGTAGGAATAATAATCGCCGCGAACACTTAACTTGAATGACTCATTGGAATAACCCATCTCTCCAAAAAAATTGACCCGTTGTGTGTTGCCATTGTCATAAACGACATCGAATTTGGATCGAAGAGTTCCAGCACCTGATTGGTAGTAATAGAAGTTTTTTAACGTGGCAAAAGAAAGCCCTGCACCAAACGAAACTTTGCCACTCACTTTTCCCCTCAGGCCAGCCAAAAGCTCAAGGGTACGATTGGTGTTGAAAATATCGATGTTGGAATTGACCCACACATTTTCCCTTGAAAGAGAATGAAGTGAAACCTTATCGATATCACCGGTAAGCCCTGCGTATCCTTCCACCGTAGGAGATAGCTGGTAGCTACCACTCAGATTAGGATAAACATGGAGACCATTTTGTTTTCCAATCGTATCATTTTCCATAACAATGTTTGCACCTGCGGTGAGTACGAGTTTGTCCATTGGTGTAAATTGGTAAGCAGGCTTAACTTTGAAAATGTGCCTTGCACTTGAGTTGATCAGTGCGTCATTGCGGTTAATCAAAAAGTAATCACCGTTAATGATCACTTTTTTCTTATCGTCAATTCTATATTGACTTAAATAATTCAAGTTTACTTCTCCTTCACTAGCTGAGTAGTGGTCTGTCAGATAACTGTATCCGGCTTTAAAATTATAAGTGAAATTGGAAACATTTGAATTCTCAATCTCACCACCAACACTTACAATATTATATTCCTGACGAGTTGTACTTCGATCCGTAACGGTGCCCGGTTGATAGCCATAAAAATAAGCTGTCCTATTTTCATAATTCACAAAGCCTCCAACGGCCAAATTATTGGTCATGGCTTTCCCAAATAAGCGAACATCCGTATTGCCGCTCGCAGAATTCTTGTCATCAACCGGACCGATCATAAAACTCCGATGAAAGAGTTTAAGTCCATAGTATTTGTTCTTGTTGCGCTTATTAGTAAAGTAAGCCTCTGCATATGGTGATGCATAATTGCCAAGGCCTGCGCTAACATAGTTGCCATAAATTTTCGAAATAGGTTCTGCTTTCAATCGCAGCGGGCGAATAACCGGATTGTAATCAGGAACATTGAACGATAAATTCCTAAACTGATAACTGATTTCAGGTTTAATAGGCTCAACCGGCCTCGGAGGAATTTTTTCAAAATTACGTGCAGCTTGAGGCACCGAAACTTCACGATTCTTTACAATTTCAATTTCTACTTTTTCGATTTCACCTTCCCCTTGAGCCTGAACAATGAATGAGCTAAACAAACCAATACCCAAAAGAAACAGAACCCTGCAACTTGTAGCTTGCGACAATATCCGTTTATAAAAAGTCCTCGACATCATCTTTTAATTCTTATCATTCCCGATGGTATCCTTTTTTAATTGTTCTTGCTTCTTGAGTTCATCGGCTTCAATCTTTTTCAATTTCTCGGCTGCTTGCTTTTTCACTTCGTCTAATGGGAAGTTGTCGATGAGTGACTGCAAAGTTGCTTTCGTTTGAAACTTGTCGCCAGTTGCCAAAAAATAATCAGCTATCAGTAAATACGACTTACCAACCCACTCGGTGTACGAAGAGAAATCCGTATTTAGGCTAAGGAGTGTTTCATAGCACTGCCGGTATTCCTTTGTAATAAAGAAAATCTCGGCTAAGCGGTATTTCGCTTCTGCCCCATTTTCATCTTGTGCAGCATTGATGGTGGTGATCAATTCATCCTTGGCAGTTTCATAGTCTCCTTTGCCCATAGCGGCCTTTCCAAGAAAAAGAGAGGCTTTGTTTTGGGCCCCTGCATTCACACTTCCTTTATCTAAAATTATCTTTGCATATTTTTCAACTGAATCATATCGATTCAGAGAATAATACGATTCCATCAACCCGCTCCATGCATTGTATTGTTCCTTCTTATTAAGTGCTTCTCTGGAGAGAGATTGAAAAAAGGGAATCGCTTTTTCATAGTGGCCTTGTTTGAACTCCAGTTCTGCTACGCGTCCAGTAACTTTACTAGCCATCGAAAACCCTTTGTCGGTTGTTAATTCATTATACAATGCCAATGCTTTCACGAAATCTTTTGTACGATAAAATGATTCTGCTTCATAGTATTTTGCTTCAGATAAGCGTGCGCTTTGAGGATATGCTTTGGTGTAGCTGTCCAAATTTTTAATTGCATTGGTATAATCCTGGTTGAAGTAGAGGTTCTTAGCGGCTTCAAATTCCACAACTTCAATTCCTTTAGAATCCGGATTAGTGCTCTTATAGAGTGCGAGATATTTACTAAACTCTTCTGATCTTGATGAAAGATTCAGCGCTTCTTGCAGTGGCAGCAACACATCCTTAGCTACAGGATGGCTTCCATAATTTTCAAGAACCGTAATGTAATCTTGTGCAGTTTTATTGTATTCTTTCAGATTATAATTTGATGCTGCCCTGCGAACATAAGCGTAAGGAACGAAACGAGAGGACGGATTTGATGTGATCAAACTTGAATATCCAGTTACAGCATCTTGATAGTGGCCTTGCTCAAATTCTTGTTGGGCCAATTGAAATTTTGCTTCATCGACAAAACTTGATTTTGGGAAATCCCTAATGACAAGACTCAACTCCATTTTCCCCTCAGGGTATTTTCGCAAAATCCCAAACAGGATACCCGATTGGAAATGCGCGTAATCATTATCAGAGGAATTAAGGCTGATTGCCTTTCGATAATAAACCAACGCATCCGAATACGACTTAGCAACATAATAGCAATCAGCCAAACGCAATGTTGCATCAGCAAGGTTTGGCTGACCTGCCTGGGAATTGGATACAAATTCCTTAAAGCTAAAAAGAGCCTGATCGTATTGTTTTAAATTGAAGTAAGTATAGCCTAATCCATAGCGCGCTTTCAATTTCATTTCTGCATCATCGCCTCTCTCGATTACCACTAAATATTTTTTTGCGGCCTGCTCGTATTGCTTACCTATCGAATAAGCTTCGCCGCACCAGAAGCCGGATTGCGCCAGATAATTATTATCAGCTGGGTGCTGTAATGACTTTTCAAAATATGGTATTGCTTGGGTGTAGTCTTCTTTATTGAAGAACTCCATTCCTTTGAGCATCGTTGCCTTTTGGTAAGCACGCTCAACGCCTGCCGTTCGGTTCGGCAATGATTCGATGTATTCAATGGCCTTGTTATAATTGTTTGCATTTACATAGGCCTGAGAAAGGAGTTCTTTGATTTCAATAAGGTGTGCACTACTGGGAAATCTTTTTATGATTTTTTCGAATTCGTTAATCGCTTGATCAGGTTTACCGAGATCGTAGGAAATTTTGGCGAATTGAAATGAAGCTTCCTCCTCCAGGGCTGGATCGCCTTTGTACTTTCGCGCTATATCAAACGAAGTAAGCGCCATCGGTTTTTGATTGGTTTTCAAATAAATCTGACCGAGATAATAAGAAGAATAAAAACCAACCGAGTCAACGTCAGCAAAAGAACTCTTCAGGTAGCTTAGTGCTTTTGAGTCTTGGCCTAAAACAAATGCGGAGTAACCTGCCCGCAGCAAAACACTTTTTTCGGCCGTCTGTTCTTTGCCCGCCAAATATTTATCGTACCCTGGCAACGCATTTTTATAATCTGATTTTTTGTAATAAGCCTCTGCGGAGAGTAGCGCAATGTCCTCAGCATTGGCAAGATCTGTCCTCGTGCTTACCGATGCTGCATAGGAAATCAAAGTGTTATAATCTTTCTGTTTATAGTAAACATTGGCAACCAGGTAAGGAACAATGCTTGCATATGATTCAGCACTTTCAGCCCGTTTGAGATCCGTGAGTGCATTGGAATAATCTGCCTGGCTATACTCCACAAAACCGGCATAATAACTTGAAGCGGGCCCATATTGGCCTCCTTGTGTCTTGATGAAATTGAATTGGTCCAAAGCGTCTTTCAAAAACTTTTGACTGAACAAGCTATACCCCCAGCGAAAGTGAGCTTCACTTTGTTGAGAAGCTGTAAGCGAACTAAAATCAGATTTAGCAAAATAGTTGGCGGCCTTTTTATAATTTTTTTCGGTGTAGAAAAAATTCGCCAGCTCTGCATAAGCAGTGGATGCTTTTGGACTAGAGGGGTTGTTGGTTATAAAGTCCTGGAGCTGCTTTTCAGCATCGGTATGATACAGATTAAGTGAGCAAATGCCGCGATAGTATTCCGCATCTTGTTTCTGTGTAGGGGATTGCTTAGATAAAGAGAGAAACTCGTTGAAGTTTTCGTGAGCCGCCGCAAATTGATGTTGAGTCATCAGCTCTTCACCCGTTTTGAACAAGCGAGCTGATTTTTGTTGCATCAGCACATCTTGCGCAATCAGATTACAAGAAATCAACAAAAGGAATAGCGAGAAACTTTTCATCCAAAGTTTCTCCTTAGAACTAAGTGATGAAGGTTTTATTGTGACTTTCAGTTTAAAAAATAAATCCATGCAAAAAAATTCAATAGAGCATGAAACGCATGGACTCAAAGGTACTAAAAAAAAAGAGCGAAACGAATGTTTCGCTCCTTAATTCAATTACGGACAATTTATCTTTTAATGATGATTTGTTTTTGCACTACTGCATCTTTATAAATCATGTTCAAATAGTAAATGTCTGGAGGCAAATTGTGAATGGGTATCTCTAGCGATTTTTCGTTTGATTGTGTAGAAAAAACCTTTCTCGAGAACCGGTCCATCATGTGCAACTCATAGGGCTGATCCAAGGTTCCATTCAAGCTGTTTGAAGAGAGGCTATCGGTTACTTGTATAGAGATGGCAGAGCTAGCCGGGTTGGGAGAGGAAGAGAGAGAAACTTTAGGCTTTGGAGCTATTTTTGCAGCTACTATAACCCCTCCCGAACAATTCGTATTGCAGAAATAAATGTATCCAAAATTTGTTCCGCAATTATTGGACGCCCAGAATTCCAAAGTGATATTGTTGTCATTGTATTTCGTGAGGAAATTATAATTATTCCCTTGAGCACTGCCATTTGTAAACTTAGAGCTGCCAAGTGTAAAATTGACATGAAAAAAAGGATCATAAGAATTAGCCACCACCACTGTGTTCCATGAGTTGACGTAATAAGGGTTGGCATAAGTGCCACCAAAATCAACTGGCTCGCCGTTGTTGGCCACTGTTGTAAAGAATGGTATGCCTACATCAATGTGTAAAGGAACAACCTGAGAACCACAATCTGTGGATAATGTAAAAGTTATAGTAGCAGGTCCAGAAACCCCTGGTTGTGCAGTGAGCGAAGCGGTAGTACCACTTCCAGAGGTAGGCCCAGTAAATAAATTTGTAGGAGAAACTGACTAACTAGCTGTTGCTCCAAGAGGGACATTTTGAAGGGTAAGGGTAGTTCCAGCATCACAAACTGAACTCCCTGAAACATAAGGTGAATAATTTGGATGGGCTTGGTTAAATGGTATGATAGTCACCGCATCCAAAAAATAGTAGGCCCACAAAGTACTTTGGCCTTGTACATAATTTGGTTTTGTCTCAAGGACCGGATTAGGAGGATTATTATTATTGGCCGGATCAAAGTTGCCGATGGCTATGTACCACAGACCGCCTGATGGGGGAGTAAAGTATCCGCTAATCTTCTGCCAGTCTGTTGTATTTCTATAATAGTCTGATGCAGGAAAAGTATTTGGTATTTGAGGTGTTTTATGGTTAAGCCCATATACTTCATTGGGGCCAGTCCAATCGACATTCGGATTTTGCGTAAAGTGCATTCCGATGTTTTCAGTTGAAGCCGTAAACAAATCAGCCGGATCACTACTATGTCCGTTTGAATTGTAGACATAAAACTCAACATAATAATTCATTCCTTGTGAAAGAGTAACTGTGGTGTATAGGTATTCAGATGCCCCTGGCCATCCGCTTGAGTGCACGCCAGGGGCACCAGCCGTAAATCCAACGTACGCTTGACCATCTCTAGGAAACGCACAACCGGAAAAATTTAGGCCTGGATAATTATGGAAGCCTTCTGCGTAGCCTGTGCCATCATAAGGTGAGCAACTTTTGAAGTAATCTGGTGAAAGATCAAGGCCATTTTTATCTCTAAACCCTGACCAAAATTGTGGCTTCCCTATGTAAAAAGAATCGCCATTGGGGCAGCAGTTTCCAGAAGGGCAACCTGGAGGGTTTGGGCTTGGGTCTAAGGTCTCAAAACTACCGTTGAACACTAAGTTCTGCGCAGACAGAAATGAAGTGAATCCAGAAAGCACACAGATCGAGAAAACGTATACAAGGTTCTTCATAACGATTGGGTTTATGGTTATCGTAAATATGTTTATCGTTCCTTTGTAACTAGTACCAGGACAGCCATTCCTAAATTCATCGAAGTAAACTCCAGAGATTGCCTCTATCCGTGTTGCGATTATCCGTTGAGTGGCATGGCCGATTTCCTCTCAACTTCCAATCATCAGGCACTGTTCATCACCTTTGGCTATTTGATTCATTCTCATTGGAATTTAATATTTATTGAACTGCAAAAATTCAAGCACTGAGTATATCTGAGGAACTCGCAATAAGATGAAAATAAAAACCTTGTTTTTCCAGGTTTTTTGAGGTCTCAGCCAGAATTAGCAATAAAGTCGTAAGGATATCCTTAGATAAAATCAGGAATTCCCTAAGGCTGATGGATTGCAGAATTTAAATCATCATACGAAACACCAGCTCTTTCAAGATCTGACCCTCACCTTCGCTGCCTGAGTTTACTCCTTTCAGTTTCAAATCAGCGTAACGGAGCAAAGAAACAATTTCAAGTGCCTTGGGTTGAGAATAACGTTGCAATGCCGCGAGATAATCTTTAGCTGCATAAGGACTGATCTTCAATGCAGATGTCAATCCTTGTGAAGACCGATCGCTCACGCTATGTGCTGCCAGTACCTTACTAAAGAACGAATACAAAAAGGCAACCATCGGTATACCTGGGTTTTTCTTCGGGTTTGCCTCAAAGTAATTTGAAATTTTTGCAGCCTGCAGCCAGTCTTTGTTAATCAATGCTCTTTGCAATTCAAAAATATTGTATTCACGACTGATGCCAACCTTAGCCATCACTTCTGTCACAGTGATTATTTCTTTTTGTTCGTGGCTAATCAAAACTTTATCTACTTCATTCGACAGACGATTCAGGTCGTTGCCCACGTATTCAGCCAGCACCCGGGCTGCATCTTCTTCAATGGAGTATTTCTTTTGGCTGACATATTCCAAAACAAAATCAACCAATTGGTTGTCGTAAGGTTTTTTAAATGTAGCAGATGTTGCCAATTGCTCAGCCTTCTTACCAAGTTCTCTTCGTTTGTCCAAGGCCTTATTCTTGTGACAAAGCACGAACACCGTTGTAGGTGAAGGTTTCGTTAGATAGTCAAGCAACAGCTTTGCTCCCGTCTCTTTATTCAAATCAGGGATATCTTGCGCTTCGCGAACAATTACGACCTGCCGCTCAGCCATCATAGGAAAACGCCTGGCGTTGGTAAGTATGGATGCCATAGAAGAATCTTTTCCGTACACAACTACCTGGTTGAAACTCTTCTCTGATTCAGTCAGTGCATGTTGCTCGATGTAATCGGCAATCAAATCGATGTAATACGTTTCTTCGCCTTGTAGCAAATAAACTGGTTCGTATTTTCCAGCTTTCAGTTTATCGAGAATCTTTTTTGCAGAAGCGTCCATCAACGTACCCTCTTTTTTCCTGCCAAATTAAATGCTGTGACCACGCCAGTCAAGGCGCCAAACAAATGAGCTTCCCAAGATATGCGTGGGTCGGTTGGGAAAATGCCATATAAAATAGCACCTCCGTAAAAGAAAATAATGACCAGTGAAATGGTGAGTGATAGAAAATCCTGCCGAAGGATTCCAAATAAAATTAAAAATGCAGCAAGGCCGTAAATCAATCCACTTGCCCCTATATGATAAGAAAGCCGAGGGCTAAAAAGCCAAACTAAAATATTGGTTATAAAATAGCATCGAAAAAAAACCACACCTCCTATTCGGTCATAAAAGAAATACAACAACGTTCCCAGGAAAAGCAAAGGAAAAGTGTTTGAGATAAGATGCCCCAAACTGCCGTGAATCATAGGCGCAAAAAAAATTCCTATTAAGCCATGGAGCGTGCGAGGATAAATACCAAGGAATCCCAAATCTATCCCGTAAAAGAATTGAATACTGAAAGCCAACCACATGATAAATACCAACCGAAATGGAACAACAGAGCTTCCAAAAATTTGATTCTCTTGTCCAGACATTAGATAGCGGTGGGATCCTTTATCATTGACAACTTAACGTAAAGTGCCTCCGCAATACCAATTGAGTTCATACGTATCAATTTTCACCATTTGTTCCTATTAAAAGTTACCCTTACGAAGCCTTAATCTATACTAATTCTAGCTCTACGCACGCAAGCCTCTCAGCCCGAAGAATCATGTTTTAAAAAATTATGTGCAGTAAATGTGATTTATTTACAGTAATTTTTAAAACTTTAATTGTAGAAAATAAGGACCACAAATTAGCCATTCCCCAGCCGATGCACGAAAAAGAACCAATAAAAATATTTGTAGTAGAGGATGATCCTGCCTACTCAAAGTTTCTTGAGTACGTACTCAGCCTCGATCCTGATTTCGAAACGGAGTTTTTCACCAACGGCAAGGATTGTATAGACCAGCTTCACAAAAGGCCAGGAGTTATTACCTTGGACTATTCGCTGCCTGAGATGTCAGGTGAAAAAGTTCTGAAAGCCATTAGGGAATTCGATCCTGATATTAGCGTGATTGTAATTTCTGCTCAGGAAAAAATAGGTACTGCTGTGGAACTCCTTAAGTTAGGAGCATTCGATTATATCACCAAAGATGAAGAAGCCAAGGACCGCATTTTAAATTCGATAAAAAATGCGCTAAACAAAACTTCGTTAATTCGGGAGATTGGCAGACTTAAGGAGGAAATCTCTGCTAAGTATGAGTTTGAAAAAAGCATCATCGGCAGTAGTGAGGCAATAAAAAAAGTATTTGCCTTGTTAGAGAAAGCAGTTAAAACTCAAATCACGGTTTCAATAACGGGCGAAACGGGAACTGGAAAAGAACTGGTTGCAAAAACTGTGCATTACAATTCCAAAAGAAAAAACAAACCTTTTGTTGCCGTAAACATTGCAGCAATTCCCAGAGACCTGATCGAGAGCGAATTATTTGGCCATGAGAAAGGTTCATTTACCGGGGCGGCGAATCGGAGGATTGGTAAGTTTGAAGAAGCCGAAGGGGGCACAATTTTTCTGGATGAAATTGGCGAGATGGACCTTAGCCTTCAGGCAAAGTTACTCCGGGTGCTGCAAGAAAAAGAAATTACGAGAGTGGGCAGTAATCAACCGATTAAACTTGATGTGCGCGTCATTGTTGCCACCCACCATAACTTAGCAGAAGATACCAAGGCCGGAAAGTTTCGCGAAGATTTGTATTATCGCTTGTTGGGCTTGCCCGTGCAGCTGCCTCCATTACGCGATCGCAGCCAGGACATCATAGTGTTGGCTCGGTTTTTCCTTGATCAGTTCAGCAAGGAAAACCAGATGAGCAAATTCAAGATTACACCTGAAGCACAAAATAAATTATTGACTTATCCATTTCCAGGAAACGTGCGCGAGCTTAAATCAGTAATTGAATTGGCGGCAGTGATGGCCGAAAATAATGAAGTGCGTGAAAATGATATCAATTTTCATAGTGCTGTTGGAGACCAGGCATTATTGCTTCGAGAGATGACCTTGCAAGAGTACACTTACAGGATCATTCGAAATTACCTGAATAAATACGATGACAATGTACTGGAAGTAGCTCGCAAGCTTGATATTGGCAAATCTTCCATCTATCGTTATTTAAAGGAAATGGAGCAAGCGGGAATTTAGAATGAAAGCCCTAAAATCATACGTTAAACGCGGTGGTTTTTTTAAGGCCGTAGTAGAAGATGGCTCAGATATTATTTTTATTGTCGACTATGACGGAATTATTCTCTATCACAACCCGTCAGTAAAAGAAACATTAGGTTACCGGGCCAATGCTTTGGTGGGAAAGAATTTTTTTGATTACATACTACCTTCCAGTCTTTCCGTTTTTAAAAAAGCCTACCAATCGAGTACGAGAAGAAAATTCAATGAATCCATTGAATTTCAATTTTTATGTAAAGACAAATCATTCAAATACCTGGAGTTTAACTCGATCAATCTCTTTCAAAAAGAAAAAATCAAGGGCTTGATTTTAGATTGTCGCGACATTGCACAACGCAAGAAAGACGCAGAAGAGTTACTTCGTGCTCAAAAAGCAAAGGAACTTTTTCTGGCCAATATCAGCCATGAAATTCGAACCCCAATAAACGGCATCGTTGGCATGGCTTCGCTCCTTAGCCAGAGCCCAAACGTTAATGAACAAGCTACATACCTCCATGCTATTCAAAGTGCAGCCGACAATTTGAAAGTAATCATTAATGATCTCCTTGATCTTGCCTCCATTGAGTCAGGTAAATTAAAATTGGAAGAGATTGGATTTAACCTCAACGATCTTCTACATTCTTTAGTGAATACATTTTCTTTTCAGGTTGTAGAAAAGAAAATTGAGCTTCGGTACCAATTAGATGAAAATGCGAATCAAATATTTATTGGCGACCCCGTTCGCTTGAACCAAATATTATTAAACCTGATCAGCAACGCCATTAAATTTACACACTCAGGTACTATTTCAATTAGCTGCTACGTAAAGAAAAAAGAAGCAAAGAAAGACCTGTTAACCTTCGAAGTAAAAGACACGGGCATTGGCATACCTAAGGATAAGCTAAACACTATTTTTGAAAGCTTCAGTCAAGCTGATGCCAGTGTAACAAGAAAATATGGTGGCACGGGTTTAGGGCTTACCATTGTCAAACAATTGGTTGAGTTACAGCATGGCACTATTCAAGTTGAAAGTGAAGAAGGAATTGGGTCTACTTTTAGTTTTACTATTCCATACGGGTTGGGTAACCGCGACAATATCAAAGGTCATCTACACAAAAGCTCACCGCTGCTAAAAAAAACATTGAAAGATTATTCCGTGTTGCTCGTAGAAGACAACGACATTAACAGGCTGTACGCAACCAGCATCCTGAAAATTTGGGATTGCAAAATAGATGTCGCTGATAATGGATATGTAGCCGTTGAGAAAATTAAGAATGAAGATTATGATATTGTATTAATGGATATTCAAATGCCAGTGATGGATGGGTTTGAAGCAACCAAGGCCATTCGAGCAAGTGCTCACCCAAAAAACCAAGTTCCTATTATTGCGCTTACTGCTAATGCTACTCAAAAGGATATTGAGCAATGCCTAGCCTGCGGAATGAATGACTGTATTCCAAAACCATTCACCCCTGAGGACTTATATAATAAACTCGTGCAGTTTAAGTCTGGATCCAGGAACCCTGAGCTTAAATCAAAGATCGTTCTTCCTGACAAAATTGTGGATTTAGCCTATCTTAGAAATATCTCAGACAACAACCAGGAGTTTATTGATGAAATGATTGATACTTTCTTGGAGTCAATCCCGAAAAGTATCCAAGAAATCAGAATGAATGCAGACGCGGCTGAGTGGGCAGCGTTGGCGCGTGCTATACATAAAGTAAAACCTTCGCTTACATTGATGGGCTTACATTCAATCAAAGAGAAAGCATTATTACTGGAAGACTTGGCGAAGCAACAAAAAAACCTTGAGCGAATTCCATCCATGGCCGAAAGCTTATGCGAAGAGCTTACTAATACCTTACGAGAACTTCGCCAAATGTCTAGGTAGAGTTTAAATACGACCATTCTTTATAAGCAAGATTCAATCTTTAGCGTTCCATTCTTTTTGGCAACGGTTGCAGAAATATTTGCATTTCCCTTTAACATTTCGCAATTATAGAAGCAGTATCTTTATGTTAAACCCTAAATGTTATGTCAAAAGAAACTACAAAAAAAAAAGAGGCTCCGGCTAAAAAAAAGGCTCCAGCTAAAAAACCTTTAAACATTGTAAAGGTGTCTGAAAGTATTCTTGACAAATTAAAAACGCTAAACTTAGAGCCTGGTCTTCAATCGGATTTTGTTTGGTGCTTGGGCAGCTATGGTCATGACAAAAACCCTGTAGGTTTGCTAGAAAAATCTGCGCAGGCACTGGCGGTATTTAAAGAGGAACAGGCAAAAAAGACAAAAGGAATAACCGCTAAATTCATCAGCGACTTAGAATCCGCATTAGCGTCTCGATAATCACTGCAGCTTCAAATCATATGAGTGACGTTGTCCAGTTGGCCTTCGTATTTGTTGCACTCAACGCCAAACGTTTTTAAAAACTCCACCCCTTCGTCTTTGGCTAGTCCCTTATGTTCGGCATACGAGTTAAGATAGATAACCCGAAGAATACCCATACTATAAATTATCCTTGCGCAAGCGAGACAAGGAGAGAGCGTGACATATAAAGTTGCCCCATCCACAGAGGTCTTATTTTTTACTGCATACAAAATTGCGTTCTGCTCGGCGTGAATGGCAAGCGAGCAGCCCCCTTTTGAATCGCGTGGGCAGCCTACTACTGGCCATTTTTCATCACAGTTATGAGTTCCGCTGGGTGGACCGTTGTAGCCAATGGAAATAATCCGGGTATCTTTAGTAAGTACGGCTCCTACATGACGTTTAATGCAATGGGAACGCTTAGCCAGGTTCACGGCCAGCTCCATATAAATATCATCAAAAGCAGGACGAGCCTCCATCATTCAGAATTAATTGATCAGCTCAAAAATACAGAATGAATTCAATTTCTTACCTTCACGTCAAAATTGCTTTAATGAAATTACTACGTTGGGGCTGGGCTATTCCTCTATGTCTTCCCATTTTTTTATCTGCACAAAATGTTCTTAAGCCTAGAACAAGTCCCCTGGCGATCGTAACCGCTCGTTATAAAAATACTTATCTGAAAATTACGTACGGCCAACCGCAAAAGAACAACCGTGAGATTTTTGGCAAGTTGGTACCTTACGATCAAGTATGGCGCACCGGCGCAAATGAGGCTACCGAGATTACTATCACCAACGACATTATCGTAAAGGGAACAACCTTGAAGGCAGGCACCTATTCTCTTTTTACAATACCCGGTACAGAGAAATGGACGATTATTTTTAATAGTGATCTAGGACTGTGGGGGTCTTATAACTACAACCCCAAAATGGACGTTCTGCGCTTTGAAGCTCCGGTAAAATCAATTCCAGAAAATTTAGTTTATGAACTGTTCACCATTCGCATTGATCAAAAAACAGACACGGCAGAATTATTTTTGCTGTGGGACAACACCCAGGTCAGCTTCCCCATCCAATTCAATGAGCCCAAACTATGAAATTGATTTATTTTATGTTGACTTTGATTTCCTTTTTCTCCGTGAAAAGCCAGGATCTTACTGAGCTTGTGCGAAGGAATGGATTTAAAGACATAAAGCTAGGTAGCCCGGTAGACAGTATTAAAGGCGCAATTTTTGAAAAGGATTTTATTGAGCTGAAGGAATTCGAAGCCAAGCAATACGAAGTTAAAAACCCGACTTATCAAAAAATTGGTGAAGCCGAAGTAAAGAGCGTTGAGTTAAAAACCTACAAAGGTCTCATCTACGAGATCATTGTTACCACGCCCACAGATCCACGCATTATGAAAGGGTTGGAAAAATCTTACGGCAAAGCGACTTACAACCTTCGCACTGAAACATACAATTGGCATGTTCCTAAACAAATCAGTTTGATTTATAAAGGGGAGAACAAAAAGGAGGTGACGCTCACGTACCGCTCCTACCCTACAATCAAACTCATGTACGCCGACAAAAAGAAAAAAATTGAAAACATCGCAGACGACTTTTGAAGAGTCTACTTTCCGTCTACAATCTCTATAATGGGCTGGCCTGTGCAGCCACTCGGAAATTTTATCTTTAACAACACCGAAAGTGTAGGAGCAACATCTGTTATCGTGTGATATTTCGCTGAACTTCCTTTCACAATTCCTTTTCCATAAAACAAGACGGGCACATTGGTATCGTACGTAAATGACGATCCATGGGTGGTGCCTTGCAAACCGCCCCAACCTACCCAACCCGGTTCGAGTTCATAAGCAATATCGCCACTGCGCTTGTGATTATAACCTCTCACAATCATCCCTTTCATTCCTGTCTCGCTGTAACTTCCTTGTTTGATTGTACTTTTAGAAAATACTTGTGCCACTCCTTCTTTTGATTGAAGATAGTTGACTGTTAAATCGGTAGCGATAAGTAGATCAATGCCCGAACTGCGAGGATCACCCACAAACAGATCCTGATTAAAAAATACTTGATTATTATATACGCCCTCGATCAAAGTTTTGCCTGGAAACTGCTTCTGCAAAAAAGTATTCAGATCATCTTTCAGTGCCTTGCTATCAATAAAATTTCCCCCTGGTATCCGATTGTCTTTCAACGATTGTGGTACTTCTACCACAGCATGATCGGCAGTTAGAAAAACGAGGTAATTATTTTTTCCGATTTCTGAATCAAGTTTAGCAAGAAGGTTCTCGATATTTTTATCAAGTCGGATATAGGTATCTTCTATCTCCACTGAATTGGGCCCCGTGCGATGGCCAATCATGTCGGGGGAAGAAAATGAGATGGTAAGAAAATCGGTCTGTTCACTTTTACCGAGATTCTCTCCCAGCAAAGCTGCCTCAGCAAATGAGGCTAAGAGATCATCGCCGAAAGGTGTGTGAACCAATAAATCATATTTACTATTGACTTCTTTCAGCTTTTTTAAATCGTAAGGAAAAACAGGCTTGTCAATTCCTTTCCATTTTTGTTCGTAAGGCGAATCATCCTGGCCACTTTCAACATATTGTTCAATTGGAAAAAATGTCTTCCATTCTTTATTTAAATACTCATCACCCGATTTGAGCGCATTAAATTTTTCAACCCAAGTTGGCAAAGCATTCATATAGTACGTACTCGATATAAATTTTCCCGAACTTCCATCAAACCAGTAGGCGGCATCGGCCATATGACCGGCAGGAAGTACAGCGCCACGATCTTTAATAGAAACACCGATCACTCTCGATTTTTTCTGTGATGATAGTTTTAGTTCATCGGTAATCGTAGTGGAGAGCAATCGCATTGGGCTCACATCACCATTACCAGTCGGACTTCCGATCGGCTTTTGTTGCGCATCCTCCACACAGTTTACATTTTTCTTAGTGGCTTTGTCCCACCAATCATTCCCGATAATGCCATGAATTGCAGGAGTGGATCCTGTGAAAATGGAAGCGTGCCCGGGTCCAGTGAAAGTAGGCACATAATTGTAGTGTGCATTGGTGAGCATGAAGCCTTCATTCATCAACCGCTTAAACCCGTGTTCACCAAATTTTTTCTCGAAACGATAAAGGTATTCCTGTCGCATCTGGTCAACAACAATACCTACAATCAATTTAGGTTTGTCTTGCGCAACAGCAACCAGGTGTATAGACAGGCAAATCAACAAAACAATTTTCTTCATAGGTCGATTAGAATTAACGGCCAAGTATCAAAAAAAATAATTACACTTCAATCTTCCTAAGGTTAAACTTTGATGAACGGTTTGTAAATTTAATCTTCCGGGCAAATTATATGCGCATACTCCTCATCTTCATACACTTGTTTTCGAAGTAACTCCCCATCCTTATTATAATAAATAACGACAACAATTCCCGCTTCCTCTACTTCCTTTGCTGTAAAATAAAGCGGATCATCGTCGCTACCTACGTTGGTTATCGAGGAGAATGAGGTAGGAATAATCATGCCCCGGCTGTTGCTCAGTATCCCAAAATAATTCTCTTGTTGCACCATAGCCATCTTTTCTTCCGGTTTATCGGAGATAAGATGAAAGGCCTTTACATGCTTTAGCAAGTAGTTGGATTTACTAAAATCAAAAAGGCCCCACTCAAAATCTTTTATAACCCAAACCACATTTTTCTTCCACGGTTGTATTTCAAAGAATTCAAATGAAGTCAAGGGTTTGGCTTCCCAGTCCATCAATCCGTAATGACCATCCTTAAATGCAATCAACGTCATGCTATCAAGGAGCGAGATATTTCTCTCATAAATAGGCTTTATCAATTTGCCAGAAGTTAAATCGAATAGCCCAAATTTCTTGTCCTTCAATAAAGACAGCTGATTTTTATCATGAAGAACCAAGGCATCGTACTCTGCAGGAAGCACTAGTTTTCCTTTTTTGTCGAGCAACCCTTTTTTATTTTTTTTAGTAATAAGAAATATTTCAGGAGTCAAGGATTCAATCTGATCAAAGTCTGCCGTGAATATTTTTTTTCCAGTCTCGATATTAAAAATTGTTTTCTTGTTTTTCAGCTCAGTAAAGAAATATCGAATAGAATCGGTCGATTTTACAAATGTAAGTTTAGCATTTTTAGCCAAAGCAATTCGGGTAGAAGAATTGATATGAATGTGGACGGAATCATTTTCTGAAGCAAACACTACTCCGTTAGCAAACCAAACGCTGTCCGGGTTTGATTCAATTATTTTTTTTGAATGAATATCAACCACATTTTCATCGTCACTATTTTTTAATAAGAGCCATTGCCTGTAAAACCGATAGCGCTCCCACCTTGTGTTTTCAAGTTCAGGTGCCAGGTCAGTGAAAATGAATTGGTCATTAATTTTTCTCACCAAACCAAATGGCATCTGAAAAAGGGACTGCCTTGCCAACGGAACAATGAACTCGAGATTGGAGTTGATAATCCCTTCAAGCATTCCGTTATTCACCAGCAACCGGTCATCGCCCAATGACTTTACATTATCAAAGACAAAATTGTCAGGAAGCCGGTTGCCATCAGCAGCCATGGCAAGTTGTGACGGCAAACAAAGTGTTTTTTTTCCATCTCGATCAAGAACTACGACACCTTCCATCATTTCAATGGAGCTCCATTGCGCTGGCCACAACACACGACCGCTTAACGTATACAGCCCAAGTAGCCCGTTCGTTTTAATAATCAAAAAACGTCCATTCAATACAGCGGCATCTTGCACACAATTTTCGATCACCCACGCGCCTGACTTGTGCAAGACTTTAACACAACTGGTATCCCCCACCTTCAAAAAACCAAAACCCAAATCTTTGGTGAACCATGTTTTATCCGTCAATCGTGTCCCTCCTCTACAAAATAGTCCGTTAGATGTAACCAAAATATCATCTTTAACAGGGCCACATTTGTAATCTTCTTCTATAGAGTCAAATTGAGGGGCAAAGGTTTCTGTTCCATGGCTATCCATGAAACCATACTTTCCATTCTTATAAACCGGAACCCAATTTAATTTATTGATTTCTACCACCTTCCTCAGCGAGTCTGTCATCCAGGGTGGTGATTTTTTTTCGTCAGGTTCTCGGGCGATATAAAACAAGATGTTTCGCGCACGGTTTACAAACGAATTTTGCGGATATTCAGCGATGAACTTAACGAAGTCCTCTGGTAATCCTCCACTAGTTGCTACTTCAAAAATATTTTTATCAGCAATTAACCGATAAGGACTGGATGGATATTCATTTACAAAAGACAAATAGCTTTTCAACTTTTTGTCCTTCGTCTTTGAATCAAACAAAAGTTTTTCATAACGCTCCTTCGCTTCCTTCGCCCGATGAGATTTTGGATAAAGCTTAAGGTAGTCATCAAATGCCGAATAAGAATTTTGCCGAAGCACATTTACAAAGGCTACTTCATCCCGAAGTTCAATGGCGGCAGGCCTTTCTTTGGCGAACCGAAATTTCTGAATGAAGTCCAGATACGATAGCTCCGTATTAATTTGCTTCGCACTTTCAAAAGCAAGACTGTCAATTTTCTCCCGGAGTTGCACGATGAAGGCGCTGTCAGTTTGGTCGTGTTTTAATTTCTCCTTTTGTTTGTTCGGGGATTTTTGAAAAGTACGAAGTGCCCTAAAATTATGATAGTAGGCCGAGTCGATTTGCTTAGCGGGATTATTTTGATTCAAGAACCATCCAGATAACATTAACTCAGCTTGAACATTGAGCGAATCCTTGCTTATGGCTTTAATCAAAATTTCATGGGCATTTTCCCATTTGCCTTGTTCCATTTTCTTTGCAGCCTGGTGCAGTGGATTGAACTGACCAAGTACTTGGGCACACGGAAATGTCAAAACAATTAACCCGGCCTTAAAAAGTTTACCTAAAGACATTACCGCAAAAATAAACCATTGAAAACGGAATGTTTGGGAATAATGTATTGGGTTAAAATTGTTAATATTGCGCCCTGATTTTTGAAGTTCGGGGTGTAGCGCAGCCCGGTTAGCGCATCACGTTAGGGACGTGGAGGTCGGATGTTCGAATCATCTCACCCCGACCACAAAGGCCTACAGATGGTAGCCCTGATTTTTTTGGTCCTAAATTTCTCTGGTCTCGTAGTTCAACGGATAGAATAGAAGTTTCCTAAACTTTTGATCCCAGTTCGATTCTGGGCGAGACTACTTGATAAGAATTATGCCCACTCAATACTGAGCGGGCATTTATTTTTTCTCTCGAACCCCCTGTTAATAAAGGGATTGTTGCAAAAAAGGAATTGATTTTAGGCGTTCGAACAGCATCAACTTTCTTGTTATAAAAGAATCCCCTCAGGGTAAACAGTATTTTGCAGTTTTTTCTTGATATCAAAATCGCTAGAAACCCAAAAATCACTAATGTTTTCAGCTAATTCGAGACCTCTATCAATCATCTTTTCAAGGTTCGAACTACTCAAGCCAACTATCTTCAATTTCGCTTTTAACTCAAACAATTGATTCTCGTAGATAGCAGAGTATTTGTCAAACAATTCTTTGTTGACCCATCTAGGTCCCGATAATTTGATATTCCAATAAATGCCAGAAAACCACCTATCAGGGTTCCAACCACTGCGTAGATAATACTCACATATTCAACATAGGTTTTCAGATTATCGTGCCGTTCTTTTAAATTTTCAATAGCCCCTTCAACGTAACTTTTCAGGTTCTCCTGCCCCTCCTTTAAATTTTCCACCCCGCCTTCTAATCTTTCTTTCGAAAGGTTTGCTCGCCCGCTGCGGATTGTCGAATCCTTGTTTGCCTGGCTCTTGGAGGAAAAGGAAACAAACAACAAAAAGAAGCAGCAAAAAATAGCAGTCATTAAACAACTAGAGTGCGATGGTAATAGCATGGCTAGACTTTATAACTGCAATTTAAAGTTAATGAGTTTTGAGTATAAGAAAAAAGAACTTGCGCTGAAGACGACTAAGCAGTTGGGCTTAGTGTGACCTAGTCAAAATTCGTATCGATACGCCCATAACCTCTTGATTCAAAATATATAACGTTCTAAAAGGGTTCGACAATCTGTCCGTCAGGTCTTCAGGTTCAAAAAATCCTTCAATTCAAGAAGCGTTGGAGGATTTTTTATTTGTACCTGACGATTCAATCGAACCAGAAGTCATTGGGGGTAGAATTAAATTTTACTGCTTCAACTTAGTTCATGACATGGGAAACGGCTTTTCAAGAAAGTCAAATTTTTTCTATAAGGATATTCTTACAAAATAGTAAGGATATCCGTACGAAGAATCATACCCACCAATTAATTTCCTTCCGATTGGTATTATGTCTTGGCGCGCAAGATTTTTATCTTTATTTTTCGAATGATTCATCATAACGACTATGATTAATTTTTTAATTAAACAATTAACCTATGAATTTGAAAAAGAAAAAAAATTATTTCTTCCCAGCGCTGTTTTTAATTGCGCTTTTGATGAGTAGTTGCCAAGCAACCATGCATACGGTAGGAACAGGCGGGAAAGGAAACTGCAAAGATGTAGGACAGTATGATGCGAAAAAGAAGCAATGGTATTGGTTGTGGGGAGCAGTTCCGATCAATCATGTTGATTCCAAGGATCTGGCCGGAGGGGTCCAGAATTATACCATTCGTACCACCCATAGTTTTGGTGATTTATTGCTTTCTGGCATTGCAGGATATGCAGGTTTCTCTGTTCAGACCATCAGAGTATCGAAAGGCGATAAGTAAAAAGTTATTGCGACTTGCTTTATAAAGGAATGCCAGCACCGGCGTTCCTTTATTTTTGCTAAATGCTATATCTATATTTGCCGACGGCATTGCAAATCGTGTAAATTCCGAAAATCTTCCAGGAATTGGTTCGATATTTCGCCAGTTAGGGCTACTTTACCGGACATTAGGAAATTATTTTCCTGATGTCCGTTTTTATTTCCCTCCATTATGATTCATTCACATTAAAGAGACCGCCTCATTGAGTCTTGTGGTTCGATATTGATTTTCTTCAAAAATTGATCTCGAGGTTCGCTTGTTTGTGAGCCTTGCCAATGAGTTCTGAGCAAAGAACAACTGAACGAAAGGTATTCATCCAACTCTTCTTCACCAATGAATAGTTTAAAAAAAATGATGCTAACGGATGTTGGGTGTACTGGTCATGCATGATTCACGACTCCTTTGTAAGGACAGAAGCTATATATCTGATTTTGAGACATTTTTCATTTTTCGCTTACATGGATGGTATTGATAGTGACTTAACAGGAAGTGCGGTCTAGACCTAATCTACCTTTGCCTCATCAAACGTAAACAGAAATGAGAGCTTTAATCGTCCTCGTCTCCGCCTGCAGCTTGAATCAATGTTCCATTTCTCATTACCCAACCTATGGCACTGTTGCATTGAGTGATATGCTGGTAGAGTAGGCTTGTTCTATTAATGGGCATACAGATGAATTAAAATTCGAAGATCCTAAATAGAACTTGAATTATGAATTACTTTAAAAATTTCCTTTTTTTACTTTTACTAGTAGTTACACTTTCAAGTGGTTTTGCTCAGGTAAATACTTCAACCGGTATTTTTTGGAATACCCCAGGAAACTGGTCTCTTGGTCATACTCCACTTCCGGCTGAAGACGTTGTCATAAATACGAGTATGGCAATGAATATGCCTGCCGGGCTATTTACAGTTAATTCGCTGACAGTAAATACGGGAAAGACATTAACAATAGGAAATAGTGTTACTGCGCAAACTATAGGTGTCACCACCTTTGTCACCACCAGCGGAACAGGAGCAATAATTGTTGGTGCTTTTGCCGCAACACATTCCTTAACCATTGGGGGAACACTAACAAATGCCGGTACCTTCAACATGTTGACTGCGACTGGCCAGCTTTGTAATGTAACCGTGAACGGAACCTCAATTACCGGAAATGGGGCTTATACTTTTAATAATCTTGTCATCGGCGGAGTGATATCCAACACTTCGACCTCCACAATAAATATAAGAGGCGATTTAACTTGTAACAATACTTTTACCTGTTCAACAGGAATGATAAGCTTTGTAGGGGCAGTGGCTGAAAACCTGAATGGGACTACTAATCCGACTTTTTTTAATTTAGACTTGCGTAATGCAGGTACTGCGGTAACAGTTGGAGGGACTCTTTCCAACATCACTGTTAGTGGTGCATTGACAATGAATGCTGCGGGAACTCCTTCACTTAATCTGGGCACAACGCTTTCTACTTTTTCAGTTGGTGGAAATTTCACCATGGCTAATGCAGGCACAACGTTTGATTTTGGCACTACCGTTGCAAAAACTGTAACAATTACTGGTAACATGGTAACACCGCAAACCATCACCATGACAGGCGCAGGGCTTATCCAACAACTAAAACTTGGAGGAGCAGCCAATGCCGCACCAGCTACTTTCAATACCACCGCAGGTTCGGGAAGTATAGTTGAATATAATAACGCAGTGACGCAAACTGTTTTTGCTTCTTTAAACTATCGCTATCTAAAACTATCCGGTGGCGGAACAAAAACATTCTCAGGGGTTACTACTGTTAATAATGACCTCAACATCACAGGGTCAGGTGTTATTGTTTCTAATGCAAACGCATTAACGGTTAGTGGAAATTTGAAGAATAACGGAACGGGTATTACAACCTGGGGAGGGAACACAAATACATTGACCTTGACCGGAAATTTATGGGTTACAAATAATACAACTTTTACTATTGCAGATCAGGCTGCAGCTAAAACAATTAATGTAACAGGTAATGTTCAGGTTGATGCAGGAAGTACAATGAATGTTGGCGCATTTGCTGCTGCACATGTCATGTCAATATCCGGAAATTTACAGGTCGATGGAATTTTTAACATGGTTCAAACTTTCCCGGCCAATGCTTGTAATGTTACATTTTCAGGTGCTTCCAACAATACAGTAACATCCCCCGGTGGAACAGGTACAATTTGGTTTAATCAAATTGCTTTAACAAAAGGTGCCATCGCCAATGTGCTTGATGTTCAAACTCCAATCACAATGTCGTCGCCAACGGCAGCAGGAACATATCTAACATTAACAAGCGGAACATTTAAGTTATCAAGTGCTTCAACACTTAAACCTTATTATGGTGCTGCTACAATTTGTGCAAGCATTGGTGGCTTGTGGCTTAATAATACAGGTGCAAATGTTTCCTGCGTGCAAACTGCAACTAGTGCTAATCCAGGAGTACCAACAGTCACAGGAACGCTTCATATTACTGCAGGAACTTTTGCTTATGGAAGCGGCAATGATGTTATGTTGGCTAACGCAGCGACTAGCAATCTATGGATCGATGGAGGTAACCTGAATATGTATGGAGGTGTTGCATTTTCCAGTACCTCGCAGTTCACGATGACATCGGGTAACTTCAAAATCTATCCGCAAGCTTTTGATAACATTGCAACGGCAACGACCGTACTTAGCTTTGGTTCTACCAGTGCTGTGAATGCTGTAACTTTTACAGGAGGCACATTAACCATTGTTGATCCTCCTGTGGTAGGAGCTGGCGGAACATCTTTGTTTATTACTCCTACAGCAGGTTACGCCTATAACTTTAGCGGCAGTACAATTAATTTTGGTGATGGGGTTAGTAATAATAATGGAATTGCGGCGGTTGGTTTTACAATAGATGGAGGAAGCCGTTACGCTCTTGGCAATGTTGTTTTAAACAATGGAGCTTCAAGCGGAACAAACAGATTTATAAGATTAGTTAATACAGATTGTATTATTAATAATAGCTTAGTTATCGGTAGTAACGCCAGTGATAACTTTTCACTAAATGGAAGGTTGCTAACATTAAACGGTACACTTACAGTTGGAACTGGAACAATAACAGGTAGTGCAACGTCAAGCCTTGCCATTGGTGGAAATAACACACCAATCATGAACTTGCCTCCGATTGTTGGCGGCAATCTTTTGAACTTAACCATTAACAAAACGGGAACTAATAGTACCGTGAACCTTGGTGGCCCAATTACCCTGGCAGCGACAGGAATACTCACCTTAACATCCGGTGTACTCGAAATTGGAAATTACAATTTAACGCTGACTAATAACGCAGCGATTGTGGGCTCCCCTTTTTCGGCGGCGAACATGATTGCAACCGATGGTACCGGGTACCTTATAAAAAATGTTGCTGCTGCAGCTACGCAAGCACTTAATCCAATTGGCGCGGGCGGTTATTATTCGCCAATGACGTTGTCATCAATTACCGCAGGAGGTACGTATAATATTCGCGCGGTGCCATCCGCTTTAAACCCGGCTTACATAAACAAGTATTGGGATTTTGTTACCAGCGCTGCGGGAAAAACAATTACGGCTTCTTTTCAATACGATCCATCAGAACTCAACGGCGCTTCTCAAACAATTTCGTATGCTCCTGCGCCTTATACAACTGTTCAAAGTCCACCTGCATCGGGAGTATCTTCTTATGGTGCTAACTCTTTTACAATTACCGGCAATGTTACCACCACTACCGGTGGTTATTGGACCATGGGTAGCAGTGGTACATATTATTCCTACCAAACGGGTAACTGGAATACGGCCACAACCTGGACATCTGACCCAAGCGGAACTTTGCAAATAGGAACTGCGATTCCCGGATACAATGATAATGTTGTAATACTTGCTGGTCGCACGGTTACACTAACAACGAATATTACAACTCAAGATATGAACTTGACTATAAATAATAGTGGGTTCGTAGACATGTCAACTTATAGTTTCTCGAATGGGTTAACAACACTTAGCGGGCAAGGAACATTGCGATTGGCTTCAGTTAATTTTCCTACAGTTGCTACTAATACGTTAATTAATTCGGGCGGTGGAACGATCGAATATTATAATGCTTCTTCTTTTACCATACCTGTTGCGCAAACTACTTATAATAACTTAACCATTAATTGCGCAGGTCAAACAGCTACTCAAATAGTGAATCTGACCTTAAATGGAAATTTACTTGTTAAGAGCGGAACGTTTCAAATCAATGACAACACTTCAGCAAGACGTCAATTAACAATTAATGGAAATGTTACTGTTAATAACGGGGCATCGATAACCGTTGGTGCTGGGGTAACTAATTCGGTTACAGATCCAACAACCATCACCACTACCATTGCCGGTCCTTTTATTGATTATTATGATACGCAATCACACAGGATTGTCATCTACGGAGATTTTGTAAATAATGGCACGGTAAATTTTTCCAATCTTACCTATCCAGTTTACAACGCTTTTCCTCCTATTGTTTTAGGGGCTAATACAGGATTTGCTACAGTTTATTTCAAAGGTTTAACGAACAATCTATTAACCTGTAATAATACTACCAACTTCTACAACATCGTACTTGATAAAGGTAGTGACCAAACATATTCGCTTACCGTAAATGCATCGGCTTACAGTAATTTTAAATTGTTTGGTGCCAACAATGCTGCATCCGATGCATTGATGGGAGCATCAGCCACCAACCCAAACATCAAGAAAGCCTTATGGATTCGAAACGGAACTTTAGCTCTGCAAGGCTCAACGATAATTCCATCTCTTACTGAGGGTAATATCACCGCAGCACTACCGGCAACTTCCGATTACTTTATTCCTGCAAACGGTGCGTTATACATAAATGGACCTGATGTTGTTGTACTGGCAACGGCCGATGATTATCGCGAAGTGAATACTGCGTATGGAGTATCCGGAGGTACGGGCCTGGTGAATGGTCTTATTAAGGGCGGGTATAGTTCCCTATACGTCTATGGAAAGCTCCAAATTTCAGATGGTTATCTTTCTACTCGCGAATCGGGAGGAATAATCACGAATGGTGGCTCTGGTCAAATAATTATAAATGGCGGTAATGTCGATGCCAAGCAATTTCTAAACGCAACAGGATCAACCGCTTCTTTTCAAATGACAAACGGTTTTTTAATGTTGAGAGGGCGCTTTCAACGCACACCTTCATCTTACGCTTCGATAGCAAACCTTATTGACAATTCATCGGCTACCATCAATACCGCCAGGGCTCTCAATGGAACTACCACGGGTTATGGAACTTTTAACCTTAATAACACTTCTAATATTTTCAATATGTCAAGTGGGGATATATGGATTTATGATGTGTGTGACGCTTCTCCTCCGGCTACTGCGCAGTATGCGTTTGATGTAAAGTCTTCTTCATCCAATATTAGCGTAACGGGCGGAACTCTTACCATGATCCCAACAACGGGAACTGTTCTTGCGGACGAAACTAACTACTTAATCTCTTCTACCGCATCACTTGGAAATTTAGTCATTAATCGTGCGAGCAGTACTTCTGTGGTACAGTTAAATACAGCATACCCACTCACTGTTTTAGCGAACGTGAATATTCAGTCGGGTAGTTTTGATGCCAAAGCACAGAACCTCACGATCGGTGGAGATTTTACCATTGCTAGCGGAACATCTTACGTTGCGACAGGAGCATCAGCAAACACAACGGTATTAAATGGAGTAGGTACGCAAACTTTCACGGTAAATACAGCAGGTGTGCTTAACTTAAACAACTTGACGCTTACAAAAGCGGCCGGAGTTGCCGCAAATTTTGCTGGCTCGCAGAACACTATTAACCTGGCCGGCGCTCTAAATCTTACTTTGGGTACACTCAATGATAATGGAAATTCTATTTTCGTCGCTGGCAATATTTTCAATTCCGGTTTACATACAGGAGCAGGAAAAATTTCATTGAACGGATCAGCTTCAACCCAAACTATCGATGGTAACGGTATCTTTCAAAACCTTGAATTGAACAGTACAAACGCTGCGGCGGCACCGATTTCACTGGCAAATAATGCGACGATTAATGGAGCGCTTACATTTTCTCAAAACAATCTATTTAATATTAGCACTTACAATCTAAAGTTTAATGCGTCCGCCACTGTTGTAAATGCTGGCTCTTCAAGGTATATACAAAGTGCAGGAAATGCGGGTGATGGCGGAATTACCAAAGTTTATTCTTCAACAACGGCTTTTATTTTCCCATTAGGTGCCGCATCGACAAGCCACGTTGGAGTTCCAAATTATACACCGGCATCAATTGGTTTTGGTACAGCACCAACTGCATATGGATCAATCAATGTGGTTCCCGTTGGATATGCACATCCGAACGAAACAACAGCAGGAAGAAGCCTTACTTATTTTTGGCGCGTTCGATCTTCGGGTTTCACCTTAGGAGCGGCAACTATTACACATGGCTACACTTATTCAGTGAATGATGTTGTAACAGGTGCCGGCATTACTGAAAACGGTTATGTTGCTGCCAAATATGATGTGAATACCACGAGCTGGACAAGAGGAACGACTAGTGATCTCGACATTGTTGGCAAAGTGATTGGGCAACCTAATCCAGGCACATTTTTAAAAAATGTAGCTTTTATAGATGGAGATTATACGGCAGGTGATGATAACCCCACAAATCCGTTTGGCACACCTAAAGTATTTTATAGTTATACAACAGGGGATTGGGGTGTTAATACAAGTTGGACAAGTGATGCAACCCGGGCTACATATGTAAACATTGGAACGCCAGGCGCTACAGACGTTGTGCATATTGGAGCAGGGCACACCATTAGTTTTGGAATGCCAGCAAACTATCTTGTAAATCCTAATACAGATCCACATAGTTGTGCCACCCTTTATATTGACACAAACTCTGCACTTGACGTTAGATATAATCCTGCAAGTAACTTGGGTATAGTAATGAATAGCCCGTCAGGAAATGGAAGAATAAGAATTACCACCAAGAATGCTACAAACAGTACTTTTGCAAATCCGGCGGGTGATTTCTCCAGCTTTAATACAAATTTAGGTACAACAGAACTCTATACTACAGATCCCACAGCAGGCGATACCTTCTGGATGGCCAACGGGGTTTCCACCTATGGGAATCTCCTGTTCTCTCCATTACAAGGATCCAATATCCTTTTTCCAAACAATGATGTGTTGATTTATGGAAATTGTACAGAGACAGGCACAAGCGTTTCCTCGTGGCTTCTTCCTTCCTGGAATACTAATTATCCGCTAGCTCCAACTGTGCCAATAGCAAAAACGATAACCATAAATGGAAATCTGGATATTCAGGGTGGCGCTTTTGGCTGGTTTGGTAATGGAGCCACAGCTCAAAATGTTGTGGTAAAAGGCAATATCACCGTGTGTACAACATGCGCGTTGGGAGTCTTCGCAACCGCCACCAATCAAACCTTGAAAATTGGTGGGAGCTTGATCAACAATGGAAACGCTGCTACCACTGGTGTTACCGGTGTTGATCTTTCAAGCGTCCCCGTGACGTTTGATGGAAATACATCGGCAAGTATTACCAATACTTCCGGAACACCAATCACTAAATTTGGTTTGGTTACTGTAAACAAAGGTTCATCTCAAGCAACTACGTTGAATTGTAATATAGCGGGTACATTGACAACACCTACTGATAATTGGTTGACGTTACAAAATGGAACTTTTCAGTACCAGAGAACAAACCCTACAACCGACCTCACGATTTCAACAACAACTAATTTAACAATACCTTCTACGGCTGGTTTATATGTTAATTACGCTAATGGAAACAATACAAATGTTCTAATCGCTAACAATGGAGCCGATGCAAGCGATTTATTACTTAGTGGAAAACTTACCGTAGCTAGCGGTAATGTTTATATTGGCCCGGCGGCTGCAGCATTTAATAATGATATCGAGTATTCTGGTAATTCCGCAACGGTTCAAGTTGATGGTGGGAATTTATACGTGAATGGACAAATTAGAAGATCTACCGCAACCACCAACGGTGCTTTAACCTACATTCAAAACGGAGGAGCTGTTAGTCTTTACGGAAACTCTTCTGCTGCGGGATTAGCCACCTCACTTACAAGAGCAAAACTGGAAATAGTAAATGCAGGTAGTCAGTTTAACATGTCGGCTGGTACGCTAACTATAGCCAGAGGTAGTGGTACTACTTTTGGTGATTTATATACCAGACCTTCCAGTTCTACACTTACAGGAGGATCAATAATTTTCAGCAATACTGTTCCCAACGCTGTTCAAAATTACTCGATGGATGCGAATACCTCATTATTTAATCTTTCAGTAATTGCAGGTGGGGCTGGCGCAACAAATGCTACGGTTACACTAATGACAAACCCATTAGTACTGAAGGGAACTTTAACACTAGCTAACAATAAAAGCTTCTTTAATTGTAATAATAGGAATGTCACCATCAATCAAGATCTGGTAAATAATGGAATTCCGGGAAGTTATATCTATGGAACTAACCTTACTACGTTTGCCGGGTCCACACAGAATATATCAGGAACATCGGTAACGAATTTTTACGATCTAAATGTTTCTCCCTCTCTTTCGCTTACCGTAAATAACAGTTTTACTGTCAACAGAAATCTCACGATTGGGAGCGGAAGTCTAATGCTGAATTCTTACAAAGTGTCAGTTTTAACAAACGGTAGCTTTACTAATAACAGCGCTTATACAGATGATAACGTGACGGGTGGTATTAGCATGGCTGGTTCATCTCAGCAGCAAATTTCAGGTACTGGTTCTTTTAATCGATTAGAGATTAACAATTCGGCAGGTGTGGTTCTATTGAATGATATTACCCTTAACCACAATTTGGTCTTGACCAATGGGGTATTCAATATAAAATCAAGTAATCTTATTTTGAATACAACATCAAACATTAGCGGGGCGCCATACAGCACAACAAAAATGATAATGACTGACGGAGTTGCAACTAGCTTAGGCCTAACAAAATTCTTCCCTGTTATCACTTCCACAACAACATTTACTTTTCCAGTTGGCGTTACTTCAAAATACACTCCCGCTGTTTATACAATTAATGCTAGTGCGTCGATTGGTAACATTAACGTTGCGCCTGTAAATTCATATCAACCAACAGTAATCGATCCAACAAAAGTCCTGGATTATTATTTCAGCATTTTGAGCACAGGTATAAGCGGATTTGATGGAAGTTTAGTGCTGAATTATTTACCAAGTGATGTTTCTGGAACGGAATCAAATTATGTAGCTGCCTGGCTACAACTCCCAGGAAGCTATTGGAGCAAAGCAGCGGTTGGATCTGGGACTGATAATGTTAACGAGGCAACACACCAAATATCCTTCTCATTCCCCGCTGGTACAAGCAACTTAAATGGTGATTATACCGCCGGAGAGGATCTGGCTATTCCAAATCAAGTCCCTACCTATATCTCTAATAATGATGGTAATTGGTCAGATAACACCATATGGACACCCGTAGGCTTGTCACCTCCTTGCCCAGCAGGAGGGCCAAATGGTTATAATGTTATCATACAAAATATTGTGTCAACGACAGTAAATAATTGTTTTGCGTATACTACCACTATCCAAGGAACTGGTCAGCTATCAATTCTCTCTCCAACCTTTGGTCACAACTTTGGCACTGTAGATGGGGACCCAACACTTGGTACAGGAACAGTTTACTTACAAGGTGGTAATCTGCCTGCCGGAAATTTCACACCCTTCATGGATTGCTTTGGAAATGGAACGATTGAATTCGGCGGAAGCGGAAGTTATGCAATAGTATTAAATGGTTTTAATACTATTCCAAATTTAACAATGAGTGGCACAGGAACAAGAGTATTACCAAATACGGATTTAACGATTTGTAACAGCCTTAAAATAGATGGACCTATACTGGATAATAGCGTCAGCAATATAAAATTAACTATTAATGGCTCCATGGAACGCTATACTACTGGTGCATTTATAAGCGGTAGCGGAGCCACTGCAACGGTTACTTTCTCGGGTTCGGCTGCTCAAACGCTTGGTGGAGCAACCGGCGATTTTAGTGGAGTAAATGGGTTTAACAATCTTGAAATAAATAATAGCTCAGGATTATCAATCGGAACCGGAGGAAATATCGAAGTGAATGGAAATTTGCTACTGACAAATGGTATCATCACGACATCCTCTTCCAATAGCCTGAGTATTCTTAATACCGCTTCTTCGGCTGCTGTACCTGCAGGAGGTAGCACTACTTCGTATATCAGCGGTCCGTTGAAAAAGCAAATTGTGAATGGTGGTATTTTTGTTTACCCCCTCGGCAAAGGATCGGTTAAGGGGCATACTTTTACACTCACTTCTTCTTCAACCGGAACATCTCTTTTTACAGCCGAGTATTTTACTCCTAATCCTACTGCAACTTCAGTAACCACACCGCTGATAAACATGAACCAACTTGAGTATTGGGCCGTAACAGCTACAGCCGCAAAAACAGCCAAAGTTGATATTGCCTGGGATGCTCAGAGTGATATTAATGGAACCATGACGCAAAATGGCATGAGCGACTTGCAGGTTGCTGAATACAATTCAGGAACTTCATCTTGGGGTGGATTAGCTTCTACTATCGCTGGCACAAACAGTGCTGGTGATGCGCAAACAACAAGCAGTGTCAATCTTTCAACTACTCCTAAAAATTACTCATTAGGAAGTCTTTCTAATACAAAACCAATTGCAACTCTTTCACCGTCAGGTGCAGTTTGCGGCACTGCTGGGATTCCTGTAACATTTACCACGCACTCACCAATAACTCTAAATTATACGGTCAGCTACAATCTCAACGGTGTTGCTCAAACTCCGATGGTTGTAACATCACTTCCGTTTACCTTACCTACTCTAACTCCAGGAACGTATCAGTTAACCGGATTTACTTACAACAATAGTACGGTTACCGGGGTAGTCGACGCCACCATAATAACTGGTTACGCTTCCCCAACCACTTCAGTGGCGGGTTCCAACCAGTCATTATGTAATGCTTCAAATTTGAACTTATCAGGAAATACGCCAACAGTAGGAACAGGCTTGTGGACTATTACAACTGGAACGGGTGGTTTTTTTAATACACCTGATGCCACAAACTATAATGCACTTTTTGGTGGCTCTCCAGGGAAAGCCTACACCTTAAAGTGGACGATAACGAATGGCTCATGTACATCGAGTAGTAATGTAGTTATTTCTTTCCCTTATACCCCACTTCAGCCTTCTGCATTCACTGCTGCACCTACACCAGTATTTCAAGGATCTACTGGTAAAGTTTACACCGTATCGGCTGTTTCCAGTGCAACTTCTTACATATGGTCGTACTCAGGGACAGGGGCTACTATCACGGGATCAAGCAACTCTGTTAGTGTTAACTTTAGTGCAACAGCAACCAGTGGAACCATGAGTGTGTCTGCCGTAAACGGCTGCGGAACTGGAGCGGCAAGAACGGTAGCTGTTATGGTATCAGCACCCCTCCCGATTGAGCTCTTTAGCTTCACAGGTACAGCAGAAAAATACGGAGTAAATTTACAATGGCTGACTTACTCCGAATTGAACAATGATTATTTCACCGTCTTGCACTCTTCCACTGGCACTAATTTTCAATCCATCGGGACGGTAAACGGAAATGGTACTACCAACTCTTCGCACACTTATACGCTTGCGGATTTCAAGCCCGGTATTGGCAAAAACTATTACCAGCTTTGGCAAACTGATTTCGATGGAAAAACAACTTCAACCGAAATAATCATAGTCAACGTATCTAGTCTTGAACCGGCAGCGAGCCTTTATCCGAATCCTGTTTTGCAACAGCAATTGCTAACTGTAGAGATCAACGGCCTTCAACCTAACCTATCGACTGAATTGCTAATAGTAAACACGCAAGGGATAATCATGAACAGTGTCAACGTTCAAACAGATTCTGTTGGTCGTTTAAAAGCAACCATTTCTCCAGCGAACCTTTCACAGGGACTTTATATATTGAAGGCACCAGGAGCTCATTTTAAATTCATTGTCGAATAAGGCAACGAGCATCAATTCAGCGCAACAGTTTAGTCAAACTATTCCTATGTGTATGCAGGATGACGAATTGGGGACGTAATAAATCGTCTAAATTCCTTGAATCCGCAATAAACCGGTTCGATATTTTGCTTGTGAGTACTACTTGATAAGACATTTGAAAAATAAATTTTTCCAATGTTTTTTTATTGTCCGCCAATCCATTGCGATTCACTCACATTAAAGAGCGGCCTTTGACGAGGTGACGTTTCTTTCTAATTTCGAAAAGAAAAATTTTACTTCATGAAGAGACTTTTTAAATGGATCATTTTCCTGGTTATCATAGGTGGCATAGGTTGGGTTGGATGGAAGTGGTACGCCGCGAAGGGAATTTCTGGTGACGCTTTCAGTCTCATCCCCCCTGATGCCATCTACTGCATTGCCACCAACCATCCCGTTAAGATGTGGAGGGAAGTGAGCGAATCCAATATGTGGCAACATCTCCATAAGAATTCTTATTTCGCGTCGCTCACCTCCACTACCGAAAATCTTACCAGCCTGGTAAAAGGGAACGACCTGCTTGTAAAATTGATGGGCTCCACGGACCTAATCGCTTCAGCCCACATGACGGGGCCAAAGAAATATGATTTTCTTTTTTTGATTGACCTTCAGAACGCTTCGGGCATAAAGTTCCTTAATGAATACCTAACGTCATTCGATGCATCGGGTTACTCGATCAGTAAAGAGAAATACAAGGAAGAAGATATCATTATACTTTTCAACACCTCGGATAAATCAAGCTTGTACCTGAGCATGCCCGGCAGCTACCTGATGGCATCCTATACCAAAAAACTTCTGACGAAAGCACTGGACCTGCAGGGAACTGAACATCAATCGTCAAAGGAACTTTTCTTCGCAGTCGATGACGGACCTGAGAAAACCGACAAACTGCAATTGTATCTCAACTATAGTATGTTGCCGCAGTTCATGGCCTGTTATTCAGACGGCAAAAATGAATACGTGAACAAACTCGCCCAATCACTTCGCACTTCAAGCCTGGACTTCACTGTTGAAGAGGATATGGTCCGGGCCAAAGGCCAAACTTTTATCAACGATACAATCGAGTCGTATGTAAAAACACTGGCATCGTCAGGGAAAGGAGCATCGGAATTTCTTGAAGTGGCACCTCAGCGAACGGCCTTTTTTCTGGGAATGGGTTTCAGCAGCTTTGGCGAGTTCTTTAAGAATTTTGAGAATAATTTACAACGGGATGTCACTGAGTATGCCCACTACAAGGCAAACATGAAACAAGTAGAATCATACCTGAACATCAACCTCCAGGAGAATGTGATCAATTGGATTGGTGATGAGGTTGCTGTTTTGGAAATGCAATCGGCCGGCAAGGGCATTGACAATGAGACCGCCGTGTTGTTGAAGGCAGACAATATTGAAAAAGCACTTAGCAACATGAGCCGTATTGAAAAAATGGTAAGGCGGAAGACTCCCGTCAAATTCAAGACGGTTGATTACAAAGGATACTCCATCCGGTACCTCGGCGTCAAAAATCTTTTCAAGGTTGTGTTTGGAAAATTCTTTGCTCGATATGACAAGCCCTACTACACGGTGATTAGTAATTTTGTTGTCTTCAGCACACACCCGCAGGTACTGGAGAGCATGATTGACGACTACCTGGAGAAACGTACGTTGGCTCGCTCTGAGGATTTCCGTTCTTTTCGAAATGAATTTGAAAATGAAAGCGCTGCATTTATTTACATCAACACACCTGTTCTCTTTAATTCCATGAAGACGCTGGCGGACGTGACAACTCGTGCCTCCATGGAGAACAACAAGGATTTTATTGTGTGCTTTCGGCACGCTGGTTTTCAACTGGTGCCCAACAAGGAAGGATTTAAAACATTGTTCGCAGAAAAATTTGTAGAACCTGTAAGTAAGCAAATGGCAGGCAAGTCGGGCATGACTTTGCAAGGGAGCATTGAGCTGGACTCGGCAGCGATGGAGTCCGGAGATGAAATTGTTGAGGAGATCGAAAAAGCTCCTTCTGATGCTGATCCTATGGAACTCCCCTACATCTATGTCAAGAATCTAAATGCAAAATTCTACGAAGAATTTTTTGAAGACAACACCACGCATTTCAAAGTGGATTTGAAAGGTGGATTTAAGGACGGCTCCTTTAAAGAATACTATCCCACAAGCAAAGTTAAGATGACAGGCCAGTTCAAAAGAGATAAACACGATGGCACCTGGCGGCTCTACGATGAAACCGGCAAGCTGCTTATGAAAAGAAATTATGCTGAAGGCAAGGTGACGAAAGAGAAAGTTAAGGATTGAATGTCAATGATCTTATCAGGCCTTGACCAAGAATATCGCCAAAGTCTACAAAAAAATACTTACTATTGAAAATCGTTATGACTAACTGTAAATGATATGACAAGACTTTTTGCAATCCTCTTTTGTATTTCGATTACTTCTTCAGCATCCTGCCAAGTTATCACCCCTGCTCCGTCCGATAAATCAGTTATTTATTTTGTAAGAACATCAGTACTTGGTTCAGCCATTAATTTCAGTTACTTCGATAGTACCAAGCTGATCGGTCGATTTAATGCAGGAAAATATATTCGTTATGAATGCAACCCTGGAAAGCATTTATTGTGGGCGAGGTCTGAGAACAGAGATTTTATCGAAGCTGATCTTCAACCTGGGAAAATCTATTTTTTAAAAGCTAATCCGCGCATGGGCCTCGCCAAAGCTCAAGTGTATTTGGAGCAAGTAGATCCCAACAATCCAAAGGAAATGAAGAACATTCTTAAACTAATGGCCAAAAGACCTTCAGAACAATTCACAGAAGCCAAACTAATAGAAGACTCAAAGGACTTACAGAAAGTGATTGAGAGAGGCATGGCCGAATATGCAAAAGACAAATTGAGAGGAATAGAATTTACTTATCTTGAACAATCACTTTACTACAAGGCTCAATAACGTCACAATGCTAATAGTAAAATCAAATCTGAAAAGGGGTAAAGCTCTTGGAATATTATTTAATCAGGCAGAACAACAGCTCATCTCTTTAGCAACCTTTGATTGATCAAGTTCGCCACGGTATCCCGGCAATTGCGGCTGATCGGTAGCGACTTGGTACCAACCTTCAACTCGTTGCCTTCCACGGATTCTATTTTAGAACGGTTTACCAAAAAGGACTGATGTATTTTAATAAAGTCGGCCGAGGGCAGTTGACTTTCCAGGCTCTTCATGGTGAGATAGGCAATAATCTTTTTGCGTTCGGTGCAGATGGTTACATAATTTCCCAGCACTTCGGCATAGAGGATATCGTTCAGTTCAACTTTCTCAATTCGTTTTTCGCTTTTAATAAAAATATAGGATGGTGGCAACGTCCCCGTAGCTATCGGGACTGACTGCGTCTTCATTTCATAGAAGTCCTTTGCCTTTTGTACTGCCTTAAGAAAACGATGCAAGGCAAATGGTTTTAAAAGATAATCGATGATATCGAGTTCGTATCCGTCAAGGGCATATTGTGGGAACGCAGTCGTCAGAATGACCATCGAATCAATATGATTACGCTTGAGCATTTGTAAGCCAGAAACCTTCGGCATTTCGATGTCAACGAAAATAAGGTCTGGCTGATGGCTTTTAAAAAACTCTTCTGCTTTCATCGCACTTTCAAATTTTCCCCGCAACTCCAAAAACGAAACTTGTTCGGTAAACTCCTGAAGAATTTTTCTGGCTACGGGTTCATCGTCAACGATTATGCAGCTGAGTTTTTTCATAGCGCGAGTGTTAACATCACTCTGTAAATATTATTTTCATTTTTTATATCGAGCTGGTAACGGTCTTTATATAATAATTCAAGTCTGCGCGTGGCATTCGTGAGACCGATTCCACCTTGCGAAGATTCGCCTTCATCGTAGGTGTTCTCGCAGACAAACTCGATTTTTCCAATCCCGATATCCATCGGCAGTTGTTTCAAGGAGATCACGATGCGGTTGATCGCCCCATCCTCGCGGGAAGCATACTTGAATGCGTTTTCTACAAAAGCCATGAAGATCAATGGCGCGACCTTAACCGTTCCGTCTGCACAATGAATGTCGAGCGTAACTTCTATGTTGTCGTTGCTGCGGGCTTTTTGCAGCGCCACATAATTGCGGAGATGTTTGATCTCCTTTTCGATCGCGATTGTATCAACATCCGCTTCATACAAATTATATCTAAGGAGATCGGAAAACTGCACCAGCATATTTCTGGCCAGGCTGTTGCCCATGTCGATTGAACCATACACGGTGTTGAGGCCATTGAAAAGGAAGTGTGGGTTGATCTGCAAACGCAAGTATTTTAATTCTGTTTGCAACTGGTTGATCTGACTGTTCTTCACTTGTTCCTGCTGGTCCGCCCACTTCTGTGTTACGTATAGCATGGAGGTGATGACGGTACAACATGTTCCATAGATGAAGTTGTCCCAATATCCCCCACTGGTCTGCGTCATCTGATCTTGAAAAAGAGTTTCATGGAGGAATCTGTTGTAATGGTTCATGGAACTGGCATACACCAAGATCAAGCCGATCAAGGCGGATGCATACGCACCAAAGAATTTTTTCTCTAACAGGTTGGGAATTAAAAATAAACGGTTAGTGAACACCAGGGAGCCAAAAAGAAAAAGGTGCGTGAAAATCGTACCCAGATAGGAAAAGCATGAGATCACCGTCTCCCCGGTATAAACCGGTTTCTCGACTACCAGCGCGCCTATGTAGGCCGCACTAAACAGCAAGTAAGCCGTGCGTTTCTTTTCAAACATTTGTTTTCCTACCATGAAGGTATTCCATTGCATTGACAACGGAAAATCTTCACTTTAGTCCATTACCCGATTTCTAATGATTTGGGATACTTATCACCAGAAATTCACTTTCTGTCATAAAAATTTTTGAACGAAGTTCGCTGGTAATCCTTTGAGTGTGCTGAAAACCTCAGGAGACATCGGAAAATCGTTCTTTCTGGATTTCATGAGATCGCGGCTGGTTCTGTAGGAAATACGTCGAAGTATCATAGGATGTTATCGAATGTCTGCCAGCCTCGTTAATTTCATAAATCAAATGCACAATGCGTTTCGTCTGAAACTTGAAATATTAACCTACATGAAATGAAAAAAGTTATACAGTTTGGTGAAAATGTACCGGGATATAGTATCCCTGTGTTAAACGAGCGAGAGATCAGGGCGGCAGCAGGAATCATGTTTTTGTTTATCTACACTGGCCTCATGCTCATCATATTCAATGGGGACTTCAGACTGGTTAAATATGTGATTGCCCTTTTCTTTATCGACTTTACAATGCGAGTGTTTGTCAATCCGAAATTTTCGCCTACACTTATCATCGGCCGATTGATTGTAAGCAACCAAGTGCCGGAATATGTAGGGGCGCAACAAAAGAAATTTGCGTGGATCATCGGTGTCTTCTTGTCTGCTTCTATGTTTGTTTTGCTTATCGTCATGAATGTCACCGGACCGTTTACAGGAGGTGTATGTCTGCTCTGTCTTATCTTTTTATTCTTTGAGTCCGTGTTTGGAATTTGCCTTGCTTGTAAAGTATACCGGCTGATGTATGGTGAGAAAGCACAATATTGTCCGGGAGAAGTTTGCGAAGTAAAAGCAAAGCAACCGATCCAGAAGACATCAGGAGCACAATTGGCGGTTGTGTTTGCCTTTATCGGGATCATTTTCGTTATGGTCCGGTTCTTCGCACCGATCGTCAATGTACCGCCTCACGACATATTCAAAGGTAGTTCTGCCAAGTCAGCATCGAAATGATGTCCGGTTCACTAGAACAATATTTCGAGCGGTTCCGCAAGAACACAATTGGCCGCGGCCACATGTTCTACTTGCCTTCCGGAGAAAAAGAAATCATCTATGCTGATTGGACAGCAAGTGCGCGGGATACAGACCGATTGAAGATTGTTTGCAAAATGAAGTGCTACCTTTTTTTGCCAATACCCACACACAAACTACGATAACCGGCACGCTGATGACAAAGGCTTACGAAGAAGCAAAAGTTATCATCAAAGAACACGTTCATGCCAATGCTGATGATGTGCTGATTTTCTGCGGCAGTGGAATGACCGCAGCCGTCAATAAGCTGCAGCGTTTGCTGGGCATACGAACAGCGGAGCGAGGGATGGAATACACGTTGGATGGAAAATCTCCTGAAATAGATGAAACATTAAGACCGGTAGTGTTTGTCACTTGCATGGAGCACCATAGCAATCACGTCTCCTGGCTTGAAACGATTGCGACCGTAGAGATCATCGGCCAAACCGAAGATGGCTACGTTGATCTTGAACAGTTCGAGACGCTTCTGTTGAAATACAAATCCAGAAAAAATAAGATCGCAGCGATAACGGCCTGTTCGAACGTCACCGGTATTCAAACACCCTATTACGAAATCGCAAAATTGATCCATGCTTATGACGGCTTATGCTTTGTGGACTTCGCCAGCTCTGCACCTTATGTTCATATAGACATACATCCGTTTGAAACTAGCGCATGTTTAGACGCCATCTATTTTTCGATGCACAAATTTTTGGGTGGTCCCGGTACGCCCGGTGTGCTCATCTTTAATCGAAAGATTTATAATAACGAAGTTCCGGATCACCCTGGCGGAGGAACCATTTTATACAGCAATCCTTGGAAGGCACGTGAATATGTTACTGATATAGAATCGCGTGAAGACGGTGGAACACCCCCGGTCCTGCAGGGAATTAAAGCCGCTATGTGCATTCGACTGAAAGAAGAGATGGGCGTCAATAATATTCTACACCGTGAAGAAGAACTATTGAAAATTGCTTTTACACGCTTCTCAGAAATGTCCAATGTTACCGTATTACAGTGCAATGTGAAAAAGAGACTGGGTATTATTTCATTTATAGTTGAAGGCGCGCACTATAATCTCATCGTCAGATTGCTGAACGACAAGTTTGGGATACAAACAAGAGGTGGATGTTCCTGTGCCGGCACCTATGGTCACCAGCTGCTGCATGTTGACCAGGCGTGGTCGCACAAAATAGGGAGTGCCATTCGTTCGGGAGACTTGTCTTCCAAGCCTGGCTGGATCAGACTTTCCATTCATCCCAGCATGACCGATCAGGAGATTGAATTTATAATGGATGCCATTGAATCAACCGCTTCCAACTTCCGTGAATGGATAACAGACTATCACTATGACTCATTATCTAACGAATATGTAATCAAAGGCGGAACAGAAAAAGAGAAACATTGTGTGGAGGACTGGTTCAAATTTGGATATCAAGCCTGCACTTTGTAATCGTTAGCCACGCTAACCAATCAGACCCCTACAAAATCAGAGGGCGTAACCGTACACACTTGTCCCTTTATGAACAACGGTGGCGCCAGATTATCCTAAAATCCGACGGTTTTGCATTGGCACAGTAAATGTTGACAAGACATAACAAACCCGCTATCATGACGAACATTACCAAAATACTGGCGCTATCAACCCTTGCCATACTCACGTTAACTTGTTTCAAAACAAAAAATGGTCCGGTTGATAAAACGACCGATCCCAAATCATTGTACGACACCATTGCAGCGATGGATGCCAAATGGGAAGATGCTTATAACAATTGCAAGCTCAATGTCATGGAAGAGATCATCAGCGAGGATCTTGAATTTTATCACGACCAGGGAGGGTTGATGACATCGAAGCAAAAATTAAATGAAGCGCTGAAAGCCAATATCTGCGGAAAGGTGACGCGGGAACTGAAGAAGGGCAGTATTGAAGTATATGCCATCAAAGGATATGGCGCCGTCGAAATGGGACTCCATGGATTTCACAACAACAAGGAGCCGACCTCACCACTCCATTACTCAAAATTTGTCCATATCTGGAAAAGAGACCATGGCCAATGGAGGATCACCCGGGTGATCAGCTTGCACTAAACTTTTTTATTTAGTTTTATCAGCCAGAGAATATTCGGTTCACGCCTGACTCAAGTACGCACCAAATCTATTTTCAACAGAGCTACTATCCACCCGCAACCGCACCGATCACCAGAAAGGGTTCTTCTCCAGAGATAACTTTATCAGGTAGCCGGGTATTCGGTGAGGCGAGTGAGAGGTCTTCTCCACAAGCAAAGAATCGCAAAAAAGGTCTGCGCTGTTTCGTCACGTGATCGCGAATCGTTCCGGCAAGCATAGGATAGCGAACTTCTATGGTATCCAAAATGGATTGTAATGTAACTTCTCCGGCGATTTCTAATTGCACCTCCGTTCCTACGTTGGCCAGATTGCGCAAATGAAAGGGAAGAGCAACTCGAATCATGAGATGGCCTGAACTTCTACAGAGCAAACGGACGGAAGATTTTGCACGATAGCGTTCCAGCTATCACCTCCATTAGAGGAAGCGTATACTTGTCCTCCTGTCGTGCCAAAATAAATTCCGCATGGATCAAGTGTGTCGACACACATTGCATCACGAAGGATGTTTACATAACAATCTTTTTGAGGTAGTCCCTTGGTGAGTGCTTCCCATTCATTGCCACCTTTTCGGCTGCGATAAACGCGCAGCTTTCCTTCCGGAGGAAAATGTTCAGAATCGCTCTTGATCGGAATCACATACACGGTGTTGGGTTCGTGCGCATGGACATCAACTACAAAACCAAAATCCGATGGCAGGTTGCCACTGATTTCATGCCACGACTCACCGGCATCGTCACTCCTCATGACATCCCAGTGTTTTTGCATGAATAACACTTCAGGTCGCGAAGGATGCATTGCAATCCGGTGTACACAATGACCCACTTCTGCATGAGGGTCGGGAATATATTGCGATGACAACCCCTTATTGATCGGCTTCCAGGCTTTACCTCCATCGTCCGTTCTGAAGACACCGGCAGCGGAGATTGCTACATAGATTCTTTGCGGATTTTTTTGATCTTCAATAATGGTATGAACTGCCATGCCGCCTGCACCTGGTGCCCATAGTGCACCCGTGCGATGACCTCGCAGCCCGTGTAGTTCCTGCCAGCTGCTACCTCCATCCGTTGATTTGAATATTGCAGCATCTTCCACGCCTGCATAAACGGTATTGGCATTTGTCAGGGATGGTTCCATATGCCATACTCGTTTGAATTCCCATGGGTGCTGGGTGCCATCATACCACTGGTGCGTAGTCAACGGCTTGCCCATATTAGTAGTATCGTAAGAAAACTTGTTGCTTTTCGTTAATGGCATTCCGTCCGATGTAGTGGTGGGTTCACCGTTCTTGAATCCTGGTTGGAACCACGTTCTACCTCCGTCATCCGATCGCTGTACGATCTGCCCGAACCATCCGCTGCTCTGCGATGCATAGATCCTGTCGGGATCCGCAGGTGATCCTTTCATGTGATACACTTCCCATCCAGCAAAAAAGGGACCGTTGACTTCCCACTTTGCACGGTTGACATTTGACGTAAGAACAAAGGCGCCCTTTTTCGTGCCGACAAGAACCCGTATTGATGTCATAGCAATGTTGTTTACTTTCTGAAGGATGATTCTTTAGCCAATATAAATAATTTCCAGATTTTGAATCTTGATGATCGATAGCTTAAGGCTTAGGCCAGTCCATTTATATTCCAATATTCTTCAATGAATAGTTTAACCACTTACAATCAACTCAACATCTCCGCCCACAGGATAACCTGTGCAAGTCAATACTCTTCCCTTCTTCATTTCTTTGTCGAGCAATACTTCGTTGCGCGACATCCAGATTTTTCCGCTCAAGCAAGTTGCTGCACAAGTGCCACATCGCCCGGCTTCGCAGCTGTAAGGAAGATCGATGCCTTGAAGTTTGGCCGTTTGCAAAATGGTGCTGGGATATTTTACTGCTAGCAAAAATTTCCTCCCCTGGTACTCTATACTTACCTGATGCTGATTGGTATCAGGCGGAAGTTCTTTGATAATTGGTTTATCCGTATTGAATTTTTCGGTGCGAATGTTTTCTAACGGAATACCCTCAGTTAGTAATGTAATTCGCGCCATCTGCATATAATCGTGAGGACCGCAGAGATAAACAAGGGTTTTAGTTTTGCCAGAAACGTGCTGATGAATGAGCTCAGTTAATAAGAACTTGCTCAATCGTGCACGATATAAATTTTTATCGCCACTGAATAAAAATACAATCGACAAACGTTCAGGAAACTTTTTTTCCAATGTGCGCAGCTCGCGATAGAAAATTGTTTCTATTTCCGACCGGCTGCTATAAACAAGTACGACCTGTTGCTTGCGTTGAAACAAAACTTCTTTTAACAATGAGAATACAGGCGTGATGCCACTGCCAGCCGCGAGAAAAAACAAAGTTGTGTTATTCGATAAATCATCCGGTAACGTGAAGAAACCAGATGCTCCGATAGTTTGAAGATGATCACCAATCATTGCTCGATCAAACAGCCAGCGCGAAAATTCTCCATTGGCAATACGTTTGACGGTTATCTGAAGGTGTTGATCCAACACGGGATGTGACGACAACGAATACGATCTGCGAATCGATGACGAAAGCGGATGCAACAATGTGAGGAATTGACCTGGCTGATACGATATCGGGTTGCCACTCGATTTCAGCACAAATGATTTTGTATCAGAGGTTTCTTGAACAATCGAATCAATGAGGAGACTTGTCGTCATCGTTCAAAGATAAAATAAATCAGGTTTTAGGTTGTTTGTTTTAGGTTGACCCGCACACTGATCGTCAAATACGAACGCGATTGTTTGAAATTTGTAGTTATCGATTTGAAATTCGTTTAATAAAAATTTGGCGAATCAGTTCCTTTGCACTCACAATTCTCATTTTGATTGAAAGTTGTAATTTCGGTGGTATGGACAAGGTTGAGAGCTTAGAAGATTTTTACAAAAGGAAATTCGATTGGATGCCGGAGAACCTCCACAATGAAATCGGGCATTTCAATCTTTTCCGCTTGGAACCCTATGTGGAAGGGAAGCCTACAAGCATACCCTATCGGAGAAGAGACTATTATAAAATTATGTTGGTGAAAGGTAATAGTTGTGTGCATTTTGCCGATCAGGTTGTAGAAATAAAAAAGCAAGCGTTATCATTCTCAAATCCCCAGATTCCTTACCAGTGGGAACATCTCGATAAAATTCGCGAAGGAGTTTATTGCATTTTCAATCAGCACTTCTTTCATCAGTTCGGGCAGTTGAGTCAATACGAAGTTTTCCAACCGAGTGGAACGCACATCTTCGAACTATCCGACGGCGAAGCAATCCGGGTAAATGAAATTTATGATCGCATGTCGAAAGAGCTTGATGCGGATTACAAATACAAGTACGATGCCATTCGAAATCAAGTATTCGAGCTCCTACACTTCGCATTAAAGATGCAGCCGTCTAAAAATCTGAACCCTCAACCTCATAACGCTTCCCAAAGAATTTCCGCTTTGTTTTTAGAATTATTAGAGCGTCAATTCCCAATTGATGATTTGCACCCTACTGTCCAGCTACGCTCAGCTTCCAATTTTGCTGACCAATTGAATGTCCATGTGAATCATTTAAACCGGGCAGTGAAAGAGTCCACATTAAAAACAACCACACAATTAATTTCTGAGCGCATTTTACAGGAGTCAAAAATCCTTTTGCGTCATAGCAACTGGAATATATCCGAGATTGCCTACGCGCTTGGTTTTGCGGAAGTAACGCACTTTAATAATTTCTTTAAAAAACACATTCAGACTAGTCCATTAAAATTCCGAAAGGACTTACTTAATATTTGAATTTCGTAAGGACTTGTTTGTTTTTGGTTGTTTTAACTTCATCTGTTCTCCCAAATTTGTATTCAAAAAAAATTGGGTATGAAACAACAAAACCGGAGAAGTTTTTTAAAAGCGGGCACCACATTAGGTGTATCAGCTTTGTCAACATCAGTTTGGAGCATGACTTCAAAAGCAACAACAGAAAATGAAAACAGAAAATCCAGCGCATCAATCAAGTATCGAACCTTAGGGTCGGGCAAGCATAGTTTGAAAGTTTCTTCACCGGGCATGGGTTGCATGGGTATGAGTTTCAATCGCAGTTTTATTCCAGATAAAAAACCAATGATAGCGCTGCTTCGCAAAGCAGTAGATATGGGTGTTACTTTTTTTGATACGGCCGAAGCCTATGGGCCTTTTACAAACGAAGCGCTAGTTGGTGAGGCTTTAGAATCCGTAAGAAAAGATATTATTCTTTGCAGCAAATTCGGATTCAATATTCAAGATGGAAAGTTGGCTGGCTTGAACAGCAAACCTGACAACATCCGGAAAGTTGTTGAGCAATCTTTGAAAAGATTAAGAACCGATCATATCGATTTACTCTATCAACACCGTGTCGACCCGAATGTGCCTATTGAAGATGTAGCCGGAACTGTAAAAGAATTTATCAAGGAAGGAAAGGTTTTGAATTTTGGTTTGTGCGAAGTTCTTTCGGAAACTATTCGCAAGGCACATGCAGTGCAACAGGTTACTGCTATTCAGAGCGAATATTCATTGATGACACGAGACCCCGAAAAAGATGTATTCAAAGTTTGTGAGGAGTTGGGTATCGGATTTGTTCCGTACAGTCCTCTATGCCGCGCATTTCTTACGGGCTATATTAACGAACACACAAAATATAATCCAGCTAATGATAATAGACCGACACTGCCTCGTTACTTACCTGATGCCATAAAAGCGAACTGGGTAATGATCGATACATTAACCGAGTTTGGTAACCAGAGAGGACTAACCGCTGCCCAGGTGTCGTTGGCATGGCTGCTTGCTCAAAAGCCGTGGATTGTTCCTATACCCGGCACAACTAAACTGGCGCACTTGCAGGAAAATCTTTGGTCGGCCGATATTGAGTTCTCTACTGAGGAATTGAAAAAAATTACTGATGCTGTTTCAGCTATTAAAATAGTTGGCGATCGGTACACAAATGAACGGCCGAGATAGCTTGTTTATTTTTAGAGTAAATTGAAGATGTGATTGTCCAACTACATTTGTTACTTAATTAAGAGAACTATGGAAACAAAAATGCCGAAACGAAAACTAGGCAAAAGTAATTTAGAAGTCTCTGCTCTCGGCCTCGGCTGCATGGGCATGAGCTTCGGTTACACTCCCCTACCCGACAGAAACGAGATGATCAAATTGATTCACACAGCCGTGGATCAAGGCGTCACTTTTTTTGATACCGCTGAAGTATACGGCCCTTTCACCAATGAGGAATTGGTAGGTGAAGCGTTGAAATCTTTTCGCGGAAAGGTAGCGATCGCTACCAAGTTTGGTTTCAATATCCAAAATGGAAAATCGGCTGGCATGAACAGCAAGCCTGAGAATATCAAAAAAGTTGCGGAAGCTTCACTCAAGCGACTCGGTATCGATGTCATCGATCTTTTTTATCAGCATCGTGTTGATCCCAATGTGCCCATCGAAGAAGTGGCTGGTGCTGTGAAAGATTTGATCAAAGAAGGAAAAGTAAAACACTTCGGACTTTCAGAAGCAGGAGCCAACACCATTCGCAAGGCACATGCGGTGCAACAGGTCACCGCATTGCAAAGTGAATATTCTCTTTGGACGCGAACACCGGAAAAAGAAATTATACCTACACTCGAAGAACTTGGTATCGGGTTTGTGCCGTTCAGTCCGCTGGGCAAAGGTTTTCTCACCGGCAAGATGAATGAAAGCACAAAGTTCGAGAGCACCGATTTCCGAAGCACGTTGCCGCGCTTTACTGCTGAAGCGATGAAAGTCAACCAAGCGTTGATTGATTTGCTCGGTAAAATTGCTGCGCAGAAAAATGCGACACCCGCTCAAATTGCGCTCGCGTGGTTGCTGGCACAGAAACCATGGATTGTTCCCATCCCTGGAACTACAAAATTAAATCGACTGACAGAGAACAATGGTGCTGCAGCAATTCAACTTACTGCAGACGACTTGCGTGCTATTGAAGAATCCGCTGCGAAGATTCAAGTACTTGGAGCCCGCTATCCTGAACATCTTGAGAAAACAACTGGTCTGTAAAAAATAATTTATGAACCCATCAGAAAATCTAAACGCAATTTTCCCAAGAGGACCTAAAGCTCCCGCTGAATATTTTACCGGCACAGCTTGGTTGAACATTCTAGTTCCGAAAGATGAAACAGAACACTACTCCATTGGCGATGTTGTATTCGAACCGGGCTGCAGAAACAATTGGCACACACATCCTGCAGGACAAATTTTATTAGTTACCGATGGCAATGGTTTCTATCAAGAGCGAGGCAAGCCAGCGCGATCATTGAGCAAAGGCGATGTGGTTGTTATACCATCAAATACTGAACACTGGCATGGAGCCACGCGCGACAGTTTCTTCAGTCATCTTGCGATCAGCAACATCACTGCAAAAGGTGCAGTAGAATGGCTGACGCCTGTAACCGATGAGGAATATCAACGCTGCCACATGAGCAGATAATTACGGGGATGAAAAAACGCAATCATTGCGAAAGTTATTGAGCTCCTGAAAAGTATGGCAGTGAAAATTGGGAGTGAATAAACCGAATCTTAGCAATAAGAAAACTTTAAGCCAACATACTAAGCCATTTTTTACTTGGATTATGGATTCGCATAGTCCAATTTAATTTCATATGTTTGACTAAGAGTAATTATCGTCTAACATGTACCCAAGCAGCTCAAATGGAATTAAAAGACTATAAAGCAGGCAAATTCACGAATCAATTTGGCTATAGGAGTTTTCAACCTGAGTCGTTAAACAAAGAATGGAGTCTAAATCACCCTGAGTTAGCCACCCTGTTGGAAGAAGCCAACATTCGCCTGGGCGAACTCAATGCTTTCTCCACCATCGTTCCCAATGTGGATACTTTCCTTCGCATGCACATCGTAAAGGAGGCCACGCAAAGTAGTCGCATTGAAGGTACTCGAACTAAAATGGATGAAGCCCTACTAGAGGAGAAGGACATTAGTCCAGAAATGAAAGATGATTGGCAGGAGGTTCAGAATTACATCGAAGCCATGAACTACGCCATAACAAGACTATCAAAACTTCCGCTATCGAACAGACTTATTCGGGAAGCCCATAAAATATTAATGAAAGGCGTACGCGGTAAGAACAAGATGCCGGGAGAGTTCAGAACTTCACAAAATTGGATTGGAGGCGCCACATTGAAAGACGCTAAGTTTGTGCCGCCACACAATACACTAGTTCCCGATTTGATGAGCGACCTTGAAAAGTTTTTAAATAACGAGGAAATACGAGTGCCGCATCTTATCCGTATTGGCATGGCACATTATCAGTTTGAAGCTATCCACCCGTTTTTAGATGGCAACGGACGGATGGGCCGTTTACTCATTACGCTTTATCTGGTAACACAAAAAGTATTAAGCAAACCCACACTTTACCTTTCCGACTTCATTGAGAAAAACAGAAGCCACTATTATGATAACCTGACTGCTGTTTCAGAGAAAAATAACATGGTGCAATGGCTTAAGTTTTTTTTAGTAGGGATTATCGAAACGGCCAATACTGCCATTGATACATTCCATAAAATTTTTGCTTTACGCGATAAGATTGAAAAGAAGAAGATTATTAAAATGGGTAGGCGGATACCCAATGCAAACGCTTTACTAAACTATTTATATACAAAGCCCGTGGTTACTGCTGCGGACGTGATGGATGAACTGAAAGTGACCAAGCAAACGGCCCATACATTGATCCATGTCTTCGAAAAGTCAGGCATACTAAAAGAACAAACCGGATTTAAACGAAACCGCATATTCATTTTTGAAGAATACTTAAATTTATTTACCCGATAGTGTAATTCCATTAAGTGTTGAACACTGGCATAGAGCCACGCGCGACAGTTATTTCAGTCATATTGCGATCAGCAACATCACCACAAAAGGTGCAGCAGAATAGCTGACGCCTGTAACTGATGAGGAATATCAACGCTGTCACGTGGTCAAATAGCTTCGGCAGCCTGTAGTGCTAATGATAGGTAATCCCAGAAATCTTGGCCTCAATTGGCAGAGTTCTATAATTTTTGACACGTTTTCGCCAGACTCCAACTAATTTAATGTATCAATCATCGGTTTGGTTGGTAAATTATCGTGACAGTCGGCCAAAATGTCTTCTAAAAAGATCAACAAACTTTGTTGGCATTTTTCTTGGAACAGTGCTTGACAAACCAATGAGAAAGGACTGTAGTTTCAGATTTAAATGAAAAAAGTCAGGCGCTAACCTGACCTGTTCATTGTTCTGAAGTCCTGAAAAGTAGCTAAGGTTTGGCAATCTCACTTGCTTTTGCCTCAGCGCTAACGGCTAGTCAACCGAATTAGACTTTTTAGGCGCTTTGTTCGTTTTATTTTAGAATGGCTTCTTCAAAAACGACTGCAAAGGTAAAAAGGTTTGTACAAGTTATAAAAAAATTATTTTTAAAATAATTAAAATAAAAATTTCAAAAACCATTTGTGAGACGTGTTATATGGTGTTTCCCGCGTGAAGTGAGATGCCAATTTTTTTTAACATTAAAATTTTTTTAAAATGGAAATTGAAATTTTTAGTTTGTCAGATTATGCCGTAGATAACAACGGTAAACTGTCAGTGATCGGTACGTTTGACACCATCTTCACTCATCAAGTCCCAACCATTCATCCGAGCTTTTACGTTGCTGTAAAGTTTCGAGTAGCCAATTCGGAAGCAGGTCAACATGAATTTCAAATTCGTGGATTGACTCCTGACGGAAAGGAGATTGCAACTATCAAAGCTATTGGTGAGGTAAGGCCAAATGCAAATACAGGGTATTCATCCACTAACATTGTAGTTCCTTTTTACAATATGAAGATGGATAAATTAGGAAAGTACTGTTTTGAATTCTACTACGATGGTGAATTCAGAAGCGGCTTGAGTTTGCACTTGGTGCAGCTACCAATTGAATTGAATAAAGCAGCGTAGCATTGCTGAAGGAGCGAAAAAAAATTCGCTCCTTTTTTTTAAAATACACAAACTAAAAAAAACAAAAATGGAAATATTATCCAGAATTTCAGAAATCCTAACAACTATCACGCAAGAGTCCAATGCAACCTTAATGAACGTTTGTGAAGAAAATAATCTTAATCAAGAGCGTGGTGACATACCGTTAAAAGAAGCACTAATAAACCTAAGCCAAGTAAAGGACATTTTAGAGGATGCAATTGCTAACAGTAAACTTAATCAGCTTCCACTAAGCATTCAAAAGACCTTGTTAGCCAATCTTGAGAACATAAAATCTATCCAAGTTAATTTAATAGCAGGATCGGATGAGGTTGTGAATTTAGTTAACTCAATTGAAACTATTTATGCAAACACTTGGAGCTTTGGCTTTCATCACCTTTCAGATCAACTTCTAGGTTATACAACCAAAATGAATCAACTTAAAGATCAAGAGGTAAGGATTTAGGAACTCAATAAGGATTTAGGAAAAGGGTTACAACTTAAGCAACAATTGGAAGAGTTGTTGTCACAGATAACTAAGTCAAACGAAACGGTTCAAACTATTCTAACAAATGCTCAATCGAATATAACCGATATTACCGCCAACTCTGAAAAAAGTTTAAAAATAAGTCAAGACAGTGCAGCACATTTAGCAACAACAAGTCAAAATGATCAAAATATTGCACAAATTGTAGCAAGCTCCCGAGCTAGCAATTCAGAAATAACAACCTTGGAAAATAAAATAAAAGAGTTCTTCACCTATATTGATAATTACAAAAAAGAAATATTAGAAACAAAGAGTACTGCGAATTCTGCGGTCAGCAAGAACAAGGAAGACACAGAAAATTTAGTTAAAGGTCTCAAGCAACTTGAAGATCAAATTCAGGAGCAAATAAGAAGAGCAACTGGATTTACTTTATTTCATTCTTTTCAAACAAGACAAGCTGCGCTTTGGCTTTCGAAAATGATGTGGATTGGGGCTCTGGGGCTTTTGGTTATTGCAAGTGTGTATTTAACAAATTACATTGTAACTACTACTGCAGTTATTGGCATAGCCTTCTATTTAAAATTATCAATGTCATTTCCCATCATCTATGCTATTGCGTTTTGTTCAATTCAATACACAAGGGAGCGCAAATTGGAAGAAGAATACGCATTCAAATCAAATATCTCAATCTCGTTAGACCCTTATAAGAAATTTGTTGAATCAATGGCAGGAAATACACCTGAAGAAAGAGCAAAATTTACCTCATTTATAATCGACTCCATAAATAAAGTATTCTCTTCACCAACGAAAAGAATATTTGACAAGACTGACTCAGATATGAAGCCAGACGCTGCAATTAAACAAGTTGGTGAAATACTTGATTCAGTAATTAAACCACTTTCTCCTTTATTTAAAGGAAAGTAGATCGATTATTGTTTATGTTTCAATGAGTATTTGAGTTGACGACATAACTCTAGTGGAGTTTGAGACATCTTCTCTGCGAATTTAAGTTGTTAAGGAATCGCCGTATTTTCTTTAAAACTGTGAGAGGTAGAATTCAAGAACTTGATCTTAAGAGTCCTCGCGGCCGGGAGCGGTATGTTTGAGCCCCGCGCGTTGCTTCGGCGGCAGGCCTAAATGGAATGTGCGTGAGCTGACGAGTAGCGTACCGCGGTTTCGGGAGCCTGATAAGCCGCACAAGAAAATCCTACTGTCCATCAGGTTTTCTGGCATACATTAAATCAAGGGCAATTCTGTGGAATACTCAAAGTATCCATCATCCATTCTCCACTCTTGCTCCACTCTTGCTCCACTCTTCCTCCACTCTCTGTCCACTCTAACCTAACCAATCACTTCCTGAAGCAAGGCAGCGAGTGCTGTGGCGAACAACAGTTTTTCTTCTTGACTTAAGTCGGTCAGGTAAACAATGCCTTTATCCATCAGCGATTTGGCAAACCGTATTATCCTGCGGATTAATTTCTCGCAAATTTCAGGAGAGGTTTTATGTCTTCAAGATCGGCTGCCTTAATAGCAGCAAGGTAAGTAGCTCGTGTGGCACCAGCTTTAGCCAAATCTGCATTCGCTCCCCAGGTAAATACAGGGTTGCCAAAAACCTTTTCAATAATTAAATCACCCATCAGGCGAGAGTGTCGCCCGTTGCCATTAGAGAAACAATGGATTTGCACAATCCTATGTTTGAACCGGATGGCAATTTCATCGGGAGGATAGGTACCCTTGCTAATCCAGAATTTACAATCATCAATCAGCTTTTGCAATTCAACGGTAATCTGGTATCTATCCACTCCAATGTTTTTATTCGTCTTTCGAAACTCGCCTGCCCAAGCCCACACATCACCATACATTTTTTTGTGAACAAGCTTAACAAACTTCTCAGTAAGAATTTGATCCGTTTTGAATTTCTGACTTAATGTCCATCGAATAGCTTTTTCAATGTTTAGCTGTTCAAACTCATCCAGTTCACCGTGAGTAGTGATCGTTGGAATAAGCAAGCCATCTTTCTCTTCTTCATCGAGAGGTGTTTGCCCGTTGACCAATTCAATGTCTAATCCCATAAGTACCGGGGCCTTTCTCTTTTAATCTCATCAGCTTGTTCACGGATAGCCTTCTCGATGCGTTCCTTACCCACGCGCTGGTCTTCCAGGTTCATCGTGTTGTCGGTGCGCATCACAATTTTTCTGGCCACGATCAACGCTTGTTTCTCCAGCATCTTCTCAAATGATTCTTTCGGAACAAAACCATAAACAAGTTTCATATCTAAAGCTTCGGCAACTTCACGCAAGTTTTTCAAACTTATGTTTCCGTTTATTTCACGAGTTTCAATTTCCTGGGCACTCTGAGCAGTAATACCCAGGCGATTGCCGAATTGCCGGAATGACATTCCCAAAGCCACACGGATTCCATGAATCCAACCTTTGGCTGGAAGCTCAGGAAAATTGATATAGCTTATCAATTTCCTATCTAGTTGTTCAATTTGAAGCTTTTTAGTATTTTTCATAAGGCTATAGCCTGATAAATTATACACAAATATCAGGCTATAACCTGATATTTACAAATAAAACATCAGGCCATAACCTGATGATTAGAAATGCTTAGTCGGGTAGAACCTACCTTTCAGCAGTAATGATCGTTATAGGTTTTCTTTTTAAAATCTGTTAGCAAACGAAGGCCTGATCTAACCAATCACTTCCTGAAGCAGCAAGGCAGCGAGTGCTGTGGCGAGCAACAGTTTTTCTTCCGGATTTAAGTCGGTCAGGTAAACAACGCCTTTATCCATCAGCGACACAGCGGCAAGCGGTTTGCCTTCCTTGGTAGTGATTTGATATCCCGCAGAACCAAAAGGCATGGTGCCGGTTTTTCCTTTCTTTGTTTTGATGCGATTCACCGGCTTGATTATATAATATTCGTCTTTGCTCTTGGAGAGATAACCTTCGTACGCTTGTGTTTGTTGGCCGGCCTTATTATCGAGTAGCAGGTCCCATCGCTCCTGCGTGCCGACATTCACCAACATCACATAAAACAAACTGGTCGATTGACCACCCTTGCCACTGAGATCCAACAACAAATTAAAAACACTGTTGGGGTTGTTCCCTATGTTAAAATCTTTGGCGTTGAACTGACTGATGCAATACGCACTGGCCCGATTGTTTGCAGAATCAGCCAGGGCGAAGTACAGCGTTTGCTTTTTCGAAATGTGGTCTGTCGTGATAATTTTCTTGTACATCTCATCGGTGAGTATGCCTTGCGTGAGTCCGCTAGTCGCCAGAGACCCTTTGGTCCACGAGCGATTAATGTCAACTGTTTTGAAGGGACCGAACGTGAGTTTTTGATTGATGTGTGACGACCGCCCTTTTACGGGATATTCTTTTACTGTTGCCCAAGCTTCACCCTCGAGAGCGAGACCAACGTTTTGAGCTGATAGATTAAAGACACTAATTGTTGCAAGGAGCAGAAAGAAAGTTTTCATGATTGGTGTTTATCCTTGATAAACTAAAATCGTACCAGATTTATTTGGTCGGTCAAATTAGTTCATCGAAATAAATTAAGGAAAGAAACTTACACTTCAGTCCTTTGACGTCACCTTGCTTGCGTTATTTTTTTCTTCCAACAAACCGTATTACTGAACCGAGTCCGTTATGAAAAAGACCCTCGCTCAATTCAATTTCTTTTTCAACAAGTTCAATGATTTCCTCCTTACTGTATCGATCATCCATTTATCAGTCCAATTGTCATTCATAGTTGTGTCTATTTATTTTCATTGTTTTTCTTAGTGTCCGTCAGGTCTTTCGACCTGACGATTTGAGTACCAGTGTGCAAGGTCGTAAGACCTGACATGCACTAAAAGTTAACGACTATGGTGAAGACACGAACCTGGCGGGGTAGCAATGAAGAGCTATCAATTAAATGACTGCCTGAATTCCAAAGGAGAATAGTTGGTTTTTGATTTGAATAACTTACTGAACGACTGCGGATGTTCAAATCCTAATTCGTAGGCAATTTCACTTACTGATAAATCGGTAGTGGATAATTTTTCCTTCGCCTTCTCAATCAATTTGTCGTGGATGTGCTGCTGCGTGCTTTGGCCAGTAAGCGTTTTGAGTACACCGCTCAGGTAGGAGGATGATACGTTTAATGATTCAGCGATGTATTGCACCGTTGGCAGTCCTTTGCTTGTTATATCTTCGGCATTAAAATAATCAGCAAGCAATTTTTCCAAACGGTCAAGGATTTGATGATTGGTTTTTTTACGGGTGATAAATTGGCGTTGGTAATATCGGTCGGAATAATTGAGCAACGTTTCAATTTGCGAAATGATAATGTTTTGACTGAATTGATCAATGTTGGAATGATATTCTTGCAGAATATTCTGTATGATTCCAGTAATAGTGGCTTCTTCTTTATCGGAAAGAAACAAAGCTTCATTTACTGAGTAGTCGAAGAATTCATATTGCTTGATGGATTTGGCTAAAGAAGTATTCCATAAGAAATCGGGATGGACGAGCAGAATCCATCCCGAATGTTTTGAGACTACGTTATTGTTTACTTCAACACTGAAAACCTGACCGGGAGCCATAAAGAACATCACACCCTCATCAAAATCATATTCCTGCTGGCCATATTTCATGTTAGCATTAGAAGTTCTTTTTAGTGAGATGGAATAAAAATCCAAAATCCAACTTGTTAGATTATTTTCTGTTGAATGTCTGATGGCTCCATAATCTACCACGCTGATTAACGGATGTTCAGGCTTCGGTAATCCCCTCAACTGATGAAATTCGGTTATTGTTTTAATTCGATATGGCTGTTTGCTCGTCATGCTACGAATATAATTATTGTTGATTATAAACTGTCGCGAATTCTTTTGCGAATTCTTTCATCTTTATTTTACTTAACGTTGGTTTGTTGCGGTAATAATCTTCGTACAACAAGCCGTCACACCTGCTTGCATTCATTTCCACAAAGCCTTTGGCAATATTAGGGTTCATTCCAGCGGCAATCAAACCGCTTAGCAGTTGTTCATCAGGAATAGCAATCCATTTCAAATCAGGTTTTCCGATGGCTTCACCAAGAATTTTTGCCACCTCATTGGGGGAAACTTCATCGCTGGCGATGTAACAAATCTCTCTTCCATTAAAAGGTCTTTCAATTTCTTCGGCAATTACAGCTGCAATATCCAAAGGTGAAACCCAGGGTTCTTTCTCATCGCCACCATAGTTGGAGATAATTGTGCCTTGTGTTTTTATAGTCTGAATAAACGCCAACAGGTTGTAGTAAAAACCAACCGGGCGCATAAACTTAATAGAAACATCATTTGGTAGTTGCTTCAAAATGTTTTCTACATCATAATGAAATTTGAGCATTCCAACACTAATATTGGTATGGGCTCCAATGCTGCTGAGATGAACTACACGCTTTACGCCCGACTGTTGAATAGCTTGTTTGTAATTATTGCCAATCTTATTGTGAGCGGCCATGATATCAAGATTATGATCGAAGAAACTGCCAGCACCAAGCGCTTCCATTATATAAACAACGTCTGCACCATTGAAAGTGGTTGTTAAAAAATCTACGTCTTGCATTGTGCCGATAGCTGCGCTTGCACCAAGGGCTTCAATTTCATTTTGTCTTTCCGCCTTGCTGCTGATAACAGTAACGGAATGTCCTTTTCGGACTAATTCTTGTGTTAGTGGTTTGCTGATGTGCCCTAACGAACCTGTAACTGTGATTCTCATATTTCTTTCCTTTTTTGTTTCTACAAAGTTGCGCAGTAACAAATGGACAGTTGTAGCCAAATCTACTCTTGTTGTAGTCGGAAATGAGGTTCTGCTCCATTTCTTAACTTTGTTATTAACGCGCGACTAAAACAAACACAAAATGAAAATCAGCAACCTAGACTTTGGACTTGTCCAAATGGCTTTCGCGGGAATGATGACATTATTCTCCTTCAGCAATGCCTCCGCCCAGGAGAAAAACCAGATGGTGCGCATGGCAAAACTGGTGATTGATCCAACGCAACTGGAGAATTATAAAGCAATACTGAAAGAAGAGATCGAGGCGTCCCTGCGAGTTGAACCCGGCGTTCTGACTTTATATGCCGTTTCCCAAAAAGATAATCCCAATCACATCACGATCTTAGAAATCTATGCAAACGCCGATGCCTACAAGTCGCACGTGCAAACACCTCATTTCCTAAAATACAAGAATGCTACCAAGGATATGGTCAAGTCGCTCGAACTGATTGATGCCGATCCACTTGTGCCTGGAATGAAGATAAAGTGATAGTGTAATTTTTTTATCTCTTTAGTTTAACACACGGGCAAACCTAAGTGAATCTATAATACCTTTGCCTGCTTATGAAAAAAAAGAAAAGCTATTTCGATATCATTCTCATCCTTGGCCTGCTCACGGCCATCGGGCCATTCTCCATTGATATGTACCTCCCGGCTTTCCCGGCCATCGCAAAAGGATTGAACACGAGTGTTGCACAAGTGATGCTTTCGCTGTCGAGTTTTTTTATTGGCATCTCTGCCGGGCAATTAATTTACGGTCCATTGCTCGAACGATTTGGAAGAAAGAGACCGTTGTATGTTGGACTTGTCATTTATCTTTTTGCTTCGGCAGGTTGCGCATTCACGCAATCGGTCAATGCATTAATCTTATTTCGTTTTCTTCAGGCATTAGGAAGCTGCGCCGGGTTGGTGACATCCCGCGCCATGGTTCGGGACTTGTTTGACGTGAAAGACAACGCCAAAGTATTTTCTTCTTTGATGTTGGTGGTAGCGGTATCGCCCATCATTGCACCAACAGTAGGAGGCTACGTAACCGCAGCAATGGGATGGCGCTATGTTTTCGCTGCATTGATGATTGTAGATGCTGCCGTCCTTGCTGCCGTATTTTTTTTACTTCCCGAAAGCAAAAAGCCCGATCCTACTCACTCGCTAAAACCGATGGCGGTTACGAAGAGTTTTTTTAAAATTATAATTCATCCTCAGTTTTATATTTATGCCCTAACAGGTTCCGTTGCTGCATCCGGTTTGTATGCCTACATTAGTGGCTCACCTCAGGTGTTCATAGAATTTTTCGGCGTGAATGAAAAACAATACGGATGGATCTTCGCGATCATTGCCATCGGCATCATCAGTGCAAGCCAGATCAACACCTTTATGTTACGGAGGTATCCAAGCGAAAAAATTATTCCTGTAGCGCTAATGTTCCAGAGTGTAATCGGTATTACACTTGTCACTATCGCATTCTTCCAAGCAAGTGAATTTTACTCCACCATAGCGCTGATATTTCTTTACATCAGCTGCCAGGGTTTTATTTTCCCCAATGCATCGGCGCTCACGTTGGCAGCCTTCGGGCACAATGCCGGCAACGCTTCTGCATTGATGGGTGCGATTCAGATGGGCATTGGTGCAACAGCTTCAGTTGCAGTAAGCCTTCTTCAAGACAGTACAACAATGCCCATGACTGGTGTAATGGCTTTTTGCTCGATCACCGCGCTCTCTATTTTCAAGTTGGGAAGAAAAATCACGGTTAAAGAACCTACTCTGGCAGAAGTGGAAGAAGAAGATATTGATATGGTTTCTGGAATTTGAAATCTATAGGTCCTCTTAATTTCTTCTATAGTGCGTATGGAAGAACCCATACGCACTGTTAGTTTAAATGATATCCAAAGAATCAAACCTACTGGTTCCATAGCTCGACTGTTGGATTCCCTCTGGAAACTTGCGCTCTTCCTCTCATATTACTAACGATGGTAGATCCATTTGAAAGGTTAAATATTACCCGCGCTTCAAAGACCCAATCATCATTTCCATTCGGTTCAATTGAAACCCATATTTTTTGAGCAAACGCACCAGCTCCGTTCTGATTGCTTGTTATTGTGCAAGGTACCGCGTTCTCACTTCCATTATCAGGAAATTCTTTGTTATCAGTATAATATGTACTTGCTACTTCGGATCCGTATGCTCCAAATACTGATACCCTTATTCTTGTGTCATGATCTTTATTATCACATCCATCGCAGTCTGGCGTAACAAAAATCACAGTACATGAAGTCAAAGTCTGAGCAAAGACTGAATTACTGGAAACTAGGACGCTAAACAAAAAAAGCTTAATCAAGATGAATTTAGTTTTCATACAAATAAATTTATTTAGTGGAAATTATAATGGCTTATTCCTCACAAAAAACTTCATAAATCAATTTCCTTATCTGCAAAATTTATTATCCCAACGATGCCCACGTGTGGCCTGCTCATGACTTTTGCCTATTTGGTTCGACTGGTCTAAGGTGAGGTAGTTGCCATCCTCACAGCCCCTTCCTCTTAGCCAACCATCTCCATCCACACAGTATGGCGAATAGTAATCCGTTTGAAAATTCAACTTTTTGTCATTGGGGGTGAATGACAAAAGTCCAAGGCAAATAATAATTAGTAACACGGCTGTCGGTTTCATAACTTTAAATATTAAAATTTCGCTTACTCTTAAGATTTTCGGCTTACTCTACCTGTTGTTTTGGATTTCGGTTTTATTCCGTTTGACTGGGATAAAAGTAAAATGCGAACTCTTCTTTCGGTAGAGGATTTTTCCTGTTTATGCGAGAGGGTTTTTCCTGTTTTTTGCATTCCTTTAAATACTTATCGTCAAACATCTTCAGACATAAAGCCATGTTATACAGAAAAGTCTCTATTGCAGAAACTTGAGGATATACATTCAAATCCAGTTAGCGGACAGTGCTCTCCGAAACAGCAGAAGTTATGATCACCAACAACTAAATAAAATGACTGTGTTATTGGATATTCAGAAACTTCATACATTTACCAATACTCAGATACGGGGATGGCAAGTGTTATGACCATTAGCTTCAAAAAAATTATAAGCTTAAATATTGAATGAAATTTCTCCATGTCATTTTGAGAATCGCAGTAGTCATTGGAATAAGTTTCATGCACATTCAAACATTATTTGGTCAATCTGATCTTGCTGCGCTGAAGAAGTATTCTATTGACAGAAAAGAGTCTTTCGAGATGACAAATTCAGATAAAAGGTATCAGCAAAACCCTACTTTTTTCCCGATCCGTATATTCTATAAGGTTTACAGGAGTGTTATCTCTGAACAGATATCTGCCAATTGCGCTTTTGATCTTACCTGTTCGCGGTTCTCGGCTAACGCCTATAGCCAACTTAACTTTTTCAAGGCAAGCTTTCTTACATTCGACAGGCTCACGAGATGTCACCCATTAATTTCAAGTGAGACACCACCATTCTTATTCAATACAAAAATCGGAAAGGTCATTGATGTGCCTGAAATGTATTAAATCATCCCTTACTCTTTTCATTTTCATCGGTGCAATTAACTGTTTCGGGCAGTTCACTTCGTATAGAAAACAACGCACTTTTTTAATACATCTTGAACAAGAGAAACTGTTCAATGAACGTATTTTTCTTCTGTCTCAAATGAATGAACCCTCTTCTTCAACAATTATCAATTTGGAAAGGGCCTGGACCTTTCACGCTTTAGGCAAATTGGAATTATCTAAAAACAATTACGAGCAAGTCCCCTTTGATAGTGTCTTCCATTACAATTTTCATTCTGATTATCTTAGCTTGCTTTATAAGGAGGGTGAATTAACCAAAATCAGAAACCTACTTAATTTGCCTACTGTAAAAGGAAAAGAAGGCATTGAAAATTTCAACTTGGGTTTAAGTTTCCTTGCATTGAAGTTTTCAGTGGAACAAGCGGGAAGTATGGATATTCCTGATAACATGAAAGAAGTGTACAAGAAAAATCTGAGCATTCAGAAAAAGTCACCAGCTTTAGCCGGCATTTATTCTGCTGTTATACCTGGTCTTGGAAAAGCCTATTATGGTAAGAAAAAAGAAGCGTTGAATGCTTTTGCCGCCAGCCTTATTTTTGGTCTGCAAGCTTATGAATCTTATATCAAGGCTGGCCTCGGATCAGCCCGATTTATTATTTTTGGTACGGGCTTCTCATTTTTTTACTTGTCAAATATTTACGGTGCCATTTCAGGATTAATAAAATCAAAAAAAGATTGGAGAAAACAATTGTATTATGAAGTGGGCTATCGCTACTATAATACTAACCAGGTTGTTCACCCCGCATATAATTAGGGCGGAGAATAACGATTCAACAATGGTTAAAATACTCTTGATTGAGCAGAGAGTGATGATGGCTTCTGACGATACCATTAAGGCAATTGCTTTAATGAGTAAAGCAAACTTGTATAAAGAATTAAATCAATATGTTGAGGCCGCCGCTACTCTAAATAGGATAAATGTAGAAGCAATTTCCAGCTCACTGGCAGATGAATATTATTATCAAAGAGCATTCAGTTTATTTATGGTGGGTGCACACTCTGAAGCACTATTGGAATTTTTAAATATTAAATCAAACAAAAACTTAAATGAAGAGCTTAAGTTGCTCTACTTAATGCTATTGTTGGAAAATCAACGGTGGGACGACTTCAAAAACGAATACCAGAATCTAGCGAGTAAAGATGGAACCGATAGTCTTCTCTTTAAAAAAGAGTTTGCAACTCCTGTACTGCTTGAACCAGATCGCTACGCTAAACTATCTGCGCAAATGCCAGGTCTTGGTATGATGAAAAGCGGATATTTTGGAAGAGGGCTTACGAGCCTTGGGTTGCAGCTGTTCTTTGTTGGTTTTGGCGTTTATAATATCTCTCTCACCTATTATTTCACGGGCGTTTTCAGCGGTTTAATGCCTGCTAGAAAATTTTATCTTGGAGGAAAACTACTAACGCACAGCCTGGTAGAGAAGAAAAATCAAAGGGAAATAAACGATAGCAAAAGGAAGGGCTATGAACTTATTTCGCACCTCTTCAAATATTAAAAAGGGGGAAAATTTATTTTAAATTTTCCCCCAGCGTTGTTACTTAACAGTAAGTATCCCTACTCGCTGTGTGGAGGGTTTCCCGCGGCCACCAATAAAACAGCATGGAATTCCCTTTTTAAGCTTGTCGGCATAAAAAAATGCCTGCGTATCTGAAATTCTATCGGATATGTTTGGCTTTAGTGTAAATCCTTGTTTATCGGCAATATCATTTAAGAGTATCTTATCACTCTTGCCACTTTCGTTTACAGTCACCATCACAGGCACAGTTTTGAAAACGTTTTTCATGACTTTGTCATAGCTTTTGGTGACGGCATTGTTACTTTCATCATTGTAAATAATGTATGTCTTTCCTTTCACATAAAGCGCGTGAAAGGACAAAAATCGATTATCATTAATAGTAACTTGTTTTTTTGGAATATGCGCGTACCAAAGTATCTTACCTTTGCCATCGATGTTTACTTCCAAGATCGATTCAGTGTGGTAATGATAAGAAGTTGTTGTCGCGCCGTTACTAGATCGAGTCGTGACTACGATTACGTACTGTTCTTCTCCTAAAATAATAGCACCTCCATCCGGTTTATTAAAGAAGTTCTTTATCCTAAAGTGGGTTTCAATTCCCTTATCCTTCTTCGCCCTTTTTTTCCCGGCAAGATCAGTCACCAATGCAGCATCGAACTCTTTTATACCAAGATTTTCAACTTTACCATTGTTGACGTAAAAATAAAAAACGCCGTTAATGCCATCTTTAGGCTTCCCGTTATCTTTCATATCTGTATAAAAGCCAAAACACTTTGGATTATCCTTTTGGTCCAGAATTAAGTCTACTTGGTTGATGTATTTTTTATCGAGCTTAAGTTCAAATTCAGTGGCTTTGCCTTTATTAACAGGATCAATAGTAACCAAATCATAGTAATAGGTTGCTTCATCATCCTTCCTCTCCTTCTTAGGTATGTTTACCTTGGCCAATAAGTAAATTAGCTTGCTCTTGGAAAGCGTGATTGATTCCACACTAAAATCTGCGTCTCTGAACGGCAATTCAATTTCGAGGTTATGAAGCAACTTGAGTTGATTATCAAATATTTTGAATTGAAATTTTTCGTTGGCGTATTTTTCAAAATAAGGTTTGGTAGTGATCAAGAAATTAGTGGAGTCAGCGGAAAACGTTAATTGGAAACTTCCATCCTTACTTCTCCTGTTCTTATCGCGGATGGATAATTCCACTGACGCATCCACGGGTTGCCCGTCATAACTTATTTTCTGCCCAAAGATACGCTGCTTATCCTGCTTGGGTGAATATTTCTCATAGAAGAAAAGAAAATTACCTTTAAACAATTGCATGCTATTAAACGAGAACTCATCATTTTTCGTGGCAGGATCAGTGTCATTCCACTTTATTGGTTTCTCGAAAGTTTGACTCATGTCAGAAATTCTAGTCTTCGCAAGAAAAATCGTTTTATCTTCCTTTCGATGAGTGTAAAAGTCTCCTTTTACCTTGCCAATAAATCCATATTCAATACTTGATCTATTGAATTCTTTATAGGGGCCCCAAGCCAGCTCAACCTGTTGACTAAGGCCGTAATAAAAAATTAGTTGAAGGAGAATAATAAGTGAAATCTTCATTTGTGATTTTAGTATAGTTTGTTGCAAGAACGAGAGTTTTATTTTATCTGCAAAATTTTGCCTTTACGGTTTTCCTTACATTACGTAAGGTTTTCCTTACGTAAGAAATTGTTGGCTAAGTTTTATTCATAATAAATATATTTACGCAAAAATTTACTTATGATAAGATTTGTTTTATTTCTTGGATGTATCTTTTTTCTTCAAATTGAAAAATGTGTATTTGCTCAAGACGGGCCAATAAAGGTGAAAGTCTTTGATGGTTCACCTCAGCAGAAGGCTGAGTCAACCACCAATAAATATAATAACAAGAATTACATCAACATTAATCCTTACTTGTTGGGACGAGGAGCCTTTACAGTTGGCTATGAGCGACTCTTGCATTTCAAGCACTCTGTATTTGTTGACCTTGGACTAACCTATCGTGATTTCGTATATGAGTTCACTCAGGATGCAGCCAATTGGTCTGATCGAACAATAACCGCCAAAATAGGTAATTACCTGAGTGCTGGTTACAAATTTTATCCGAAGGGATATGATGATTTTGACGGTGGGTTCTACATTTCACCTTCATTTATCTTGCGTAATTACAACCTGACTGAAGACATTCAATATAACAATGGCTCCACCGACGTAGCCGCCAAGGTTGACGCTAGCTATAGCATGCAGCAATATGCTTTAAAATTTGGCTATTGTACAGAGTCGTGGTGGTTTGACGATTTGATAGCTGATGTTTACTTCGGGGTTGGCTTAGGCGAGACTACTACTCATGGCTATGAGGTTGTGAAGAACGCCCTTGCCCTAACCACGAAAACTGAACAAAAGCCAGCTTTATATTTAGGGGTTAAAATTGGTTTTGTTTTCTAATGGCGCCAAGAAGCCAATTTAATATTGTTGGTTAAGTCAGAAAAAAAATCTTTGCAACTTGTTTTTGTTGCTTACCTGTTTGCTGTATTGTTAGTACCTGACCAGGCATGTGGGCAGAGTAACAAACTGCCAGATACTCCATTGGTTCGCGAAACCATGGACTCGATATATAATTATAGTTTTTTTTCCGCGAGAGCATTAGTAAACAGAGTAAACTATGATAGCAAAGAGTCACTTCCCATTGGTGCTCTTCTTGAAGTCTTTCTTCTCAGATGGCAGTATGTGCCTGTTGCTTTTAGTAACGAGTCTACTTCGTATTTAAAACTTCTGGAGACGATTGAACAGCGATTAAAGCAGGAGAATGAACTAATCAACATTTCTTATTTGCGTGTATCTGCTTTTCTTCTTTTATCCGAGTATTATAATTCAGTTGGCAATAGCCTGCAGTCATTAAGGTTTGCAAGAAAAGCCTATCCACAAGTGATTCGTTGCCTTGATTCGAATACGCCCTCACTTGAAGACGACTTTATTAGAGGTCTGTATTTATATTACCGTGAATATTACGCCAACAAAAATATTTTCTATAAATCTGCCTTGTGGCCGTTAAGGAATGGAGATAAGGAAACAGGACTCAAGCTTTTAGCCAAAGTGGCTGGCAAACCATCCATGGTAAAAACAGAAGCTGCCATTTTTAGCGCCCACATTCTTCTAAGACTCGAGAACTCGCCATCTAAGGCCCTTTCGTTTTCCAGCCGTTTAGTATCACAGTACCCCAATAACTTGAAATTTCTAGAACTCTACATCGAAAATTTGCTGGCCTGCAAAAGATATGAGGAGGCCGCCTTACTCATTCCCAGACTAGCTTGTCACCATAATCCTTATGTTCAATGTGCTGGTAAATTATTTGAGGGTATACTGGAAGAAGAATTTAATCACAATCCGTCCAAGGCATTACGGTGTTATAAGATTGCATTGAAGACCGGATCTCAAAAAATTAAATCAATTGAATTATTTCATCAGGAGGCAGAGATTAGAAGATCAAGGCTTGAAAAACATTCCGCTAATTTTTAATGGCGGTTGACCATGATTGCTTCCAATCATTGGGAAATACTAATTCATGGATAAATTTTGCTCTTGGTTTTACTAGCCACGCAAAGTGTTTAATGTTTGCGCATCAGTTTTCCGAGCAATTGAGTACCGGCATTCAAAAAATTTCTTTACAAAAGCTTAAGTACATACATTCAAATCCAGTTAGCGAAGGCAACCTTAGCTTCTTTGCGCCTTTGCGTGAATTTTATTACTCGTGCCCCTTTTTTATTATTATTTTTATTTTCAATAATCTAAAAACATGCAAAGTATTTTTATCCAATATGTATTTCTTATTCTGATCATTCTGGCATTGGTCATGATCGCCAACAAGCTAAAGTTGGCTTATCCGATCATCCTGGTGTTAGGAGGATTGGCACTCAGTTTTACCAGTGCGTTTTCCAACGTCACCATCGACCCGGAGTTGATCTTTTTTATTTTCCTTCCTCCCCTGCTTTACGAAGCCGCCTGGCAAACATCGTGGAAAGAATTCTGGCGATGGAAACGTGTCATTTTAAGTTTTGCTTTTCCCATTGTGATTTTAACTTCGTGCGTGGTTGCATTTGCATCATATACTTTCATCCCCGGATTCACCCTCGCCCTTGGTTTTCTCCTAGGCGGAATCGTATCTCCGCCTGATGCGATTTCAGCTACAACCATCATGCGCCAGGTGAAAGTGCCAAGGATATTGGTAAGTGTTATCGAAGGTGAAAGTCTTCTCAACGATGCCTCATCGCTTATTGTATTTCGTTTTGCATTAGTTGCCGTCATCACCGGACAGTTTTATTTTTCACAGGCAGCTGGAAGTTTTTTCCTGGTGATTGTCATGGGCACACTAATCGGGCTCGCAACAGGGATGATTTTTTATTGGATCTATCGATGGCTGCCAACAACACCAAGCATTGAAATAGTTTTAAGTTTTCTGGCACCGTATTGCATGTACTACTTTGCGGAACGTTTCCACTTTTCAGGTGTGCTGGCAGTAGTGGCCGGTGGTCTTCTGTTATCCAGTAAACGTCAGCAAATGTTAACGTACCAAGGGCGTGTGCAAGGAACAAATGTATGGTCAACCATTGGCTTCGTTCTCAATGGTGTAGTGTTCTTATTAATCGGGCTTCAACTACCATCGATTACCCGGCAAGTTGAAGACGTGAGTTTGGGTCAGGCGATTGGGTACGGTCTGGCTATTTCTTTCGTCTTACTTATCGCAAGATTACTAAGCACACTTGGTGCAGCAGCTTTCACCCGATTCATGTCTCACTTTATCACCGTGGCAGATCGAAATCCCGGATGGAAAATTCCAGTGATTTTTGGTTGGGCAGGAATGCGCGGTGTGGTTTCGTTGGCAGCCGCTCTCTCCATTCCAGTACTTCTTCAGGATGGGCAACCTTTTCCGTATCGCAACCTGATTCTTTTTATCACTTTCATCGTTATTCTTGTGACACTGGTTTTTCAAGGCTTGACACTTCCCTGGCTTATTCGAAAAATAAACCCATCAGATAAGTATGGACCTATTGCGGAGTACGAGCAAGAAGTAATCATTCAAAAGAAAATCGCCAAGTATTCGCTTCAATTTTTGGAGGAAAGATATAGCGAAGATACGCGCATGAATGAGCATGTCGGCAACCTGCAAGCACGATTGAAAATTGATTTTGCGTTTCTCGATAGAGAAATCGCCGAAATAAAAGACACAAAAGAAAACTCATTGATCAACTTTCAACGAATTTATTTAGAGATGCTGGAGCATCAGCGAAAGTTGCTTGATCAAATGAATCATAAGGCTGAGTTTGATGAGGAATTGATCAGAAAATACCTTTCACTGATCGACATTGAAGAATTTAAAATTCGGGAAAAATTATTGCCCTCGATCGAAATTAATTGAATTTCCATCTAAACATTTATACAAAATGCAAACTATTTTTCGCTTCTCACTTCCATTATCAATGCTTCTGGCTTTCGCATTCGTTTCGTTAGGGCAAAGTCATTCCACCTATCCTTATTATGACGCAAGCTGGTCGAAACCATATGAACCATTTCGCATTGCCGGCAATCTCTATTATGTGGGCACTTATGATTTGGGTTGTTACCTCATCACAACCCCAAAGGGACATGTGTTGATCAATTCAGGACTGAAAGACTCTCCTGCTCAAATCCGCAAAAATGTAGAGACGCTTGGTTTTAAGTTTAAGGACATAAAAATCTTACTCACTACTCAAGGGCATTACGATCATGTGGCCGGCTTGGCCGAGATAAAAAAAATCACAGGCGCAAAAATGATGGTGCATGAAGGTGATGCCCAAGTGCTCACCGACGGCGGCCGTTCTGATTTTATCTTTGGGGAAAACGAAGGAGCTTTGTTTGTTCCCATAAAAATTGATCGCGTATTGCACGATGGTGATACAATACAAATAGGTGGAACAACATTGTTGGTGCTTCACCACCCCGGTCATACAAAAGGGTCAACCAGTTATTTAGTAGACGTGACAGATGAAAAACGTTCCTGGAAAGTTTTGATCGTAAATATGCCTAGCATTCTAACCGAAACCAAAGTCACCGGAATGCCTGCGTATCCCAATGTTGGTAAAGATTATCAACACACATTCGAGTCGTTGAAGAAACTTCAATTTGATCTTTGGGTAGCTTCTCATGCTGGTCAATTTGGTATGCATGCTAAACACAAGCCCGGCGATCCTTATGGTCCCGAAGTATTTGCTGATCGTAAGAGGTATGACGATTTAGTAAACAGGTTGGAACAAGAATACGATAAGAGATTGAAGGCTGGTCAATAAGAGTTGTAAGAAATTAGAAGCTCACTCTGATTGTTTTTCTTGCGCTGCACGCAGGATAGACTCGCTATCTTTGTTCAAATTTCAGTTTTGAAAAAGCTAAAGATTTTCACCAGGCTCTTCTTGACACACACCGCCATCGGGTTAGTTTCGGTGGTAAGCCTCTCTGTCATTTTTTATTTCCTTCTTTTGAACGCTTTGATCGAACGCACCAGTGATCAGCTTTCATCCATCAACATTTTGAAGAAGAATACTATTGAAGAGTATTTCAATGAAACACAAAAAAACCTGGAGTTACATTTTGGTCAAAAAAAAATAAAAGCGAAAAACCTCTCCTCGCTGAAAGATGAATTATCCATCGTAAGACAGTTGTACAATTTTAAATCCATCGTGGTGTTCGACGCGCAATGGAAAAAAATTATCACTACCTCATCCGATAGTCTTTTGATGGAGGTGATGAGTTCTCTTAGTCAAAAACAAAAGACAGTAAAAAAATTTCAATTGATTGAAGCAGTGACATTCGTCCCCGTCCATAATACAATCATTGTGTATGTCATGTCTGTCTCTGATGGCGATGGAGTTTCAGGGTATATTTTTATTGAAGACGATTTTAACACCATTCAAAAGATATTACAAGAAACAACAGGCATGGGTAACACGGGAGAATCCTATCTGGTGGGGAATGATTTAAGAATGCGATCAAGGTCGCGGTTCAATCCTTCACAACCTCCATTATTAATAGAAGTCAATACAGACGCAGCAAGAGGCGCCTTCCTTGGCTCTAACAAAAGTGCGATCATTTTGGATTATCGCGGTGTAAAGGTGTTGACCGTTAGTAGAAAAATCACTTCCCCTTATTTGCAGTGGGCCTTAATTTCTGAAATTGATTTTGAAGAGGCGATGATGCCGATGGTGAAAGGCAGAAATTATATCATTCTCGCTACCGTGCTCATTATAATCGTGATCATTGCAATCACGCTGTTTATTTCCAATGCCATCTCAAAACCGATTCTCCATCTAAAAAAAATTATTATCCAATTGTCCAGAGGAGAAATCCCAGCAATCGCCGCAAAACTTGATGATGGCAGCGAACTTGGTCAGATTGCTCAAGCCATTGATGAATTGGTAATCGGACTAAAACAAACCACACAATTTGCTGACCAAATTGGAGCCGGGGAATTTAACGCACCTTATACAGCGCTTAGTGATAAAGACACATTGGGTTACGCACTCATTCACATGCGAGATAAATTAAAATCACTTTCAGAAGAACAGGTAAGACTAATCCGTGAGAAGGCTTCAGCCTTACTGGAAGGTCAGGAAAATGAACGAAAACGGATCGTTCGGGATTTGCACGATGGCGTAGGGCAACTTTTAACAGGAATTCGGCTTCGCGTACAAATGCTGGAGCATGAGGAACAACTGAGGAATGAAATTATGCGATTGATCAATGAGACGATCGCAGAAGTAAAAAGAGTGTCCTACAATGTAATGCCCAACGCGATCGTAGACTTTGGCCTGGAAGCAGCCTTGCGCGGATTGTGCGATAACGTTAGAAAGTACGCGTCGATGAACATTGATTTTAACTATGTAAAGGAATTTGATCATGCACTGAGCTTCGACGTTAGCATTGCTGTCTTTAGAATTGTGCAAGAGGGCTTTAATAATATTATGAAACATTCTGGTGGCACACATGCCGATCTGCTTGTGCTTGATCGGGAACACCAGCTCTACTTACTTTTAAAGGATAATGGGAGCGGATTTATTGAAGGCTCGACAAATTCAGGCGCAGGCTTTGGTTTGCGCAATATGAAAGAAAGAGCCAAATTGTTGAACGGGAATTTGGAAATCCATTCGATGGAGGGACAAGGCACCACCATTGAAGTTACCATTCCCCTCACCTAACAAACAACATAATGGGAACCATTAAAGTGATGTTGGCGGATGATCACGCCTTGATCCGCGAGGGCTTCCGGTCACTGTTGGGAAAAAATGAACTATTTGAGATTGTAGGAGAAGCTGAAGATGGAAGAGAACTGATTGAAAAGATTGCCAACACGAATCCTGACGTTGTTCTCATCGATATCAACATGCCTCAACTAACAGGATTGGAAGTAATGGGGCTGATTGCGAGCACACGACCCGAAATCAAATTCATCATTCTCACCATGCACGAAGAGCGCGAATATGTTATGCGTGGATTGACAGCCGGCGCCAAAGGTTATTTATTTAAGAATGTGGAAAAATCCGAGTTAGAAAAGGCGATAAAAACAGTTTATGATGGTGGGAATTATTTCAGCCCAGCGATCACTTCTATTTTAGCAGAGCATGTAGCTAAGCCCGCCTTGGCGCAGGTAACCGAAATTACTCCGCGTGAAAAAGAAGTATTAGAACTGGTGGCTGGAGGATTCAGTACTAAACAGATTGCCGACAAATTAGGGATCAGTATCCGAACTGTAGAGTCGCACCGAATCAATATGCTCAAGAAGCTTGATGTGAGCAATACAGCAGAGCTTATCAGAAAATCAATGCAATTAAAGCTAATGGAGAGCAATGAATAACCTTTTTCTGTCGGCTCTCAGGGTAAATACGGATAGACTCTCAGGATAATCCCTGATCAAGACACAAGCCTTCATCCCGTTCATTTGCATATAAAATGTAAATGAAAATGAGATACATTGTAATACTAGCAGGTTTGACGATGGCCAGCAACTTGGCCTTTGGTCAGAAAGGTGCAGAGCGCGATCCCTCTTACTCTGTGAATAACTATAAGCATCCTAATAAGGCTGCCTTTGCACGTAAGCACAATCTGGATAAGTCGACGGAATTGCCAATGGTAGCGGCGGATGATAACCGGGATTATAAACACCCCGGCAGTAAAAAAGCCACAACGACAAGCCCCGCCCTCGCAACTACGAAGGCCTCTAAAACAAGGGTATCTTACAAACATTCACACGGGTTGTAATTTTAATTAGAGGGATAAATGTTTGAAATAACCGGGTTCGCTCCGGTTATTTTTTGCTCAATAAAGGAACAACATAAACGATCGAAGCATTTAATCATCATTTGTATCGGTACAACTTTAGTTTTTGAATTCCAAAATCACCCACTTCAAAGCGTAACTGTCTTCCTTGGTGACTTTGATCGCCATTCATCGTTCGCCCGCGAATCCATTTGCCATTGATATAATCTCCTTCTTCCATAGTTAGAATACCTACTCTGCCGTTGTCAACTTGATCGGAAGAAAAAGTAATTACAATCCCTGTTCCGGCAACAATAAATTCATCAGGTGCAGTTTGAATAACGAGCCCTCCCGTTTGTGGCCAGGAATCCTCTTTCGCTTTGGGTGACCATCCTAATGTATAATCGTGCTTCACAATAAAAGTATAGTCATCGAACTTAAGGGTATCGGAGGATGACTTTTTATCAAGCAATGATCCGTCCATCGTTTTCTTTCCTTGATGCTGATGGATTAATGGAGCAAGTTGAGACAAGACTTTATAACTTTTACCAAGTGGTTCTTCTCCGGGTTTGTCGACAGACTCAATTGAAAAAGGTGAAAAGCCCATAGCATCATAATGACCGACAGCATAAAATACTTTCGCAGCAACTGAAGGCTCGAAACGAATCTCAGGAATAAAAAGTGGATTGTCCTCTCTGGTGTAAAGATCATTCCAGTATTTAAAATCAGGATTGTAAAAGTCGGGAGAAAGAAAATCGATCGAAGGTGTCGCGGCTTTCCAAATATCAATGATGTGTGGCAAGGGACCGCCACTTGGATAATCGCCCGGTTTTACATTAGGTCTGTTTAATGCTGCATTAACAAACATCGGCAACGGATATATTTTCTTTCCTTCATCAGCAACCTTATTGGCGAAATCTGCAAAATACCAGGCTATAAAAATCTCATCAGTGGCTAATCCTTTACCAAATACTTGCTCCCAGTTGCCTTTGGATTTAAATCCTTCTTGCTTCCATGCATTCAAAACGGATGGTGATAAATTATTTTTATTTTTCTGCAGGTACTCCATCAATCGCTGGGGCACTTCCTGACTAAATGCTTTTGTTGCATCAGGGTGGTAATCCCTCGCGCTAGGCAGCATTCCGATTTCATTTTCCACTTGCATCATAATAACCGTTTGCTCCTTTTCATCTTTTTCTTTGATGTGTTTCATCAATGCACAGAACGCATTGATATCTGCTTGAAGGTTATTGTTACTAAATGGCGTGAGTATTTCCTGCGCAACACCTTTTTCACTATAAGCCCGAGGGTAATTTTTATAATCTTTTTTTATCCATGAAGGAACATAACACGACATGCTGTTCTTCCAACTTCCAAACCACAAGAAAACAAGTTTCATCTTGTTCTTTCTCGCGCTGTCAATGAGACTATCAACCAAGGCAAAATCGAATCTACCTTTCTCCGGCTCCATCAACTCCCAATACACCGGAGTCAACACTGTGTTACAATTCATGAGCGTCAGCTTTTTCCAGATGGGCCGCATGTACTCCAAGTTGGATGCACTTGAATTCCCAAGCTCTCCACCGAGAACAAGAAATGGTTGACCGTTAACAATGAGTTGAGTCGCTTTCTCTTGTTTTCGGAGAACCGGAATTGAATACCCGCTACCCTGAGCTAAAACAAAGTTGCTCGTCCAAAAGATGATGGATACAAAGACAAAAATATTTGAGTGTTTTTTCATAGCGATATCAAAAGATAAAAGGGGATATCAAATCCCCTTTTGTTATTTTTTAGATCAACATTATTAAAGATTACTTTCTCATCAACTTAAATCGTGTTTTCAAGTTTCCAACTGTCAGCGTAAAATATCCATCTTCCAAAATCTTTTCATCCACTTTGTTAGGGAACCAAAGATGTGTCTCCGGCTTGATGGTAAAATAAAATTCCTTTGATTCTCCAGCCTTGATCAATTCCTTTTCGTAATATTTAAGATCGCGCACCGGGCGTGAAAGACTCGCTACTTCATCAAACAAAAACCAAAGCACTGCCTCTTTGCCATCGCGCGAGCCAGTATTTTTCAGCGTAACCGTTGCTTTAATTTCAGATTGATTAGAAGTGAGAACACTGTCGCTGAGTTTCAGGTTGCTATATTCAAACGTAGTGTAGCTTTGACCTGAACCAAATGGAACCAACGCAATTGGGTTATTAATTTCGTGCGCCAATGCTACTTCACTTGTTTTGTGATTGTGAGGAACGAGTCTGTTCACCGCATAAGGAAAATTAAAACTCATCTTCGCACTGGGATTTACTTTACCACTAATTATTTCTGCAATAGCTTGACCTCCCTCAAATCCAGGAAGGCCGGCAAACACTGCTGCTTTACAATCCTTATATACCTTCGTGATCACTCTTGGTCTTCCGGCAATCATCACCAAGATCACCGGTTTGCCAGTTGCTTGTGCCACTTTCACCAATTCAATTTGATCTTCCGGAAGACTGATGTCCTGAATGCTACCGAATCCTTCCGCATACGCCATCTCTCCCACTGCAACAACAATGGCGCTGGCGCTCGAAGCTTTCGCTTTTATTTCATTTGCGTTAGCTGCCAAGGAAACGCTGGAAAATTCTTTTTGCAACCCTGTGAACAACGTGAGCATGTCCTTTGGGAAGATGTTATCATCCGTTGTTTGCCAACGTAAAGTCCATCCGCCCGCCAATGCATTTTTTGAATTAGCTACAGGACCAGCCACTAAAATAGTTGCACCTGAGCTCAAAGGAAGCACACCTTCATTCTTCATCAACACAATAGATTCGCGTGCTGCTGCCAAAGCCTTGGCTTTGTTCTCTGCAGAACCAATCCGTTTAAAACGGTCGTTGCGCGGATACGGGTTTTCAAATAATCCTAACTCCAATTTCAAACGCAGTATTCGTGATACGGATAAATCGATTCTCTCCTTACTGATTTTACCTTCAGCCACGAGCGCTTTCAAGTGATCACAAAAATCGGTTGTATAAGGAGTCATCGCGACATCCACACCAGCATTAATTGCTTGATAGGTGGCATCTTTTTCATTCGCGGCAGTTTTATGGTTTTTGTAAAGTCGGATGATATCTTCCCAATCAGTAACGGCCACGCCTTTGAATTTCAACTCATCGCGAAGAAGGGTTGTTAAAATCCGGTAAGAACTATGCACAGGTTCGCCATTCAATTCGCCACTGTTGATCATTACCGTTTTAATTCCGGCATCAATGGCAGCCCTAAACGACGGGACATGAAATTCATATAACGATTGCTCTGAGATATCAACAGACCCTCGGTCAAAGCCATACTTCGGTTCGGAATACGTTAAAAAATGTTTTGCCGTTGCAGCAATCTTATAGGGAGCGATGTCTGGATCTGTTTGAACAGTCTTTACAAAAATACTTCCCATGGTAGCCGACACATAAGGCGATTCTCCAAGTGTTTCATAGTAGCGGCCCCAAAGCGGAGTTCGTGCAACATCCAACACAGGAGCAAACAACCATTGATGGCCAAGGTCTGCTGTTTCAATAGCTGTAACGTGTGCCATATCAGCTGGAAATTGATTATTGTATGTAGCTGCAGTGTTGATCGCCTGCGGGAAAATTGTTCCGCCTTCCAGATAGTTGGGACCATGCATATGATCAATGCCATAGATGATCGGAATCTTAAGGCGAGAAGTTTTTATATTAAACTCCTGTATGTCTTTATAAAAGTTATACCATGTTTCGGCAGGCACGGCAATACCGTTAAGAAAGGAACCTACATGATACTTTCTTAAAATTTTTCCAAGTTTAGCGGTATCTACTTTTATGGTGATGCTCAAGTCAGTACCTGAACCCCAATTCGAGTTAGTGACTATTGTCGAGTTGTTGAGTTGCGTCATTTGCCCGATTTTTTCCTCAACCGTCATCTGGCTCAGAAGGTCATCAATTTTTTTTTCAATAGCTTCATCAGCACTTCGTTCAAATTTTCTCCTTTCGGCAATGGACATGCTTCCAGGAGTCTCTTTCGAAGAATCGCATCGAATCAAAGCAATTGCAGCTATTGACAGGGCCAAAAAGTGGGAATAAAATTTCATAGGTTTTGAGGTTGGTGTGGCTTTAATCGAGAGGACGAATAAAGGCATATTTATTCGTTTATTCAATTGTTTTAGGATGGACATAAAATAAATGCGCGAACGGATTCTCCGAGCAAGTCCCTAAATTTCATGCATTTTGGATGTTCGGATTTACAATCCAAATCATGTTGGTTGAGATGCAAATCATGTTTCAGCAATCATTCAACAGCACTGCCTGATATAGAGAAAAGTAAAAAAAATTATTTTCCTTGCTTTTACTTTTTCGATAGAAAAAATATTTTTGCACCGTTCAAAAATCAAGACGGGTGGTATCAAACCAAGTCTTACTATTAAAAATACGATTCATCCGGTCGCTGGTTTTTGAAAAATAATCATTCAAAATTCTATGGATGTAAAAATTGAAAATCTTTCAAAGCGGTATGGGCCGCAAATGGCTGTTGATAATATCTCCTTTGAAGTAAAAACAGGAGAGATCCTTGGCTTTCTCGGTCCTAATGGTGCGGGCAAAAGCACGACCATGAAAATGATCACCGGCTACATCGGCATTGGTGATGGCCAGATTCGTGTAGGTGAAAAATCGGTTCGCGACAGCGGCGATGAAATAAAAAGACACATTGGCTACCTGCCGGAAAATAATCCGCTCTACCTCGATATGCCTGTCATGGATTACCTCCGGTTTTGTGCAGCATTGCAAGGAGTTGCCAAAGAAAAAATTTCGGAGCGCATCCGCGCGATGACCAGCGCTTGCGGCCTCAATGCCGAAAAACATAAAAAAATCGGAGAGCTTTCTAAAGGTTTTCGACAGCGCGTAGGTTTAGCGCAAGCCATGATCCACGATCCTGAAATTTTAATTCTTGATGAACCCACTACGGGTCTCGACCCCAACCAGATTGTAGAGATCAGAAAACTAATCCGTGATCTTGGGAAAGAGAAAACAGTGATCCTTAGCACGCACATCCTACCCGAAGTAGAAGCCACTTGCGATCGTATTCTGATTATTAACAAAGGAAAAATTGTTGCCGATGGAACGGCTGAGTTTTTGCGCAAGCAAGCCACCGGTCAGGAGATTTTGAAAGTACGGATTGAAGATGGTCGAGCTGAAGATATTCTGCATGAGCTGAGAAGAATTCGTTCGATTGATCTTGTTGAGTTAGTCGACAAGAGTCAAAATAAATTTGAAGTGCAGAGCCGCACAGGTGCTTCTTCAAAGCGAGAAGTGTTTAACCTCTGTGTACAAAAAGGCTGGGTCCTTAGCGAGCTGATTCCCATCGAGACACGCCTTGAAGATATTTTCCGTAACCTAACAGTCAATTAATTTATGAACGCCATCTGGGTTATTACTAAACGAGAATTGCAATCCTTCTTTGATTCGTTGATTGCGTATATCATGCTGATTCTTTTCCTGGGATTCAGTGGATTTTTCACGTGGCTTTTCGGCTCTGATATTTTTTATATCGGACAAGCTAGCCTTGAAGGATTCTTTAATATCGCTTTCTGGACCCTTTTCTTTTTCATCCCTGCTCTGACTATGCGCTTGCTGGCAGAAGAAAAGAAAACAGGAACCATCGAGCTGCTATTGACTAAAGCTGTCACTGATCGCGAAGTTGTAGTTGGGAAATTTCTTTCCACATTTTTATTGGTTGCGGTTGCACTTGCTTTTACGTTGCCTTACGCCATCACGATAGCAAACATCGGCAACCTGGATTTTGGACAAGTTCTCTGTGGATACATTGGATTGCTACTCATGAGCGCTTCTTACATTAGCATTGGTCTATACGCCAGCAGTATCACGCAAAATCAAATTGTTGCTTTCTTGTCTTCTCTTTTTATCGGATTGTTCTTCCATCTCATCTTCGGTGTACTCGCGGGCAGCACAGGGGGCTTCCTAAGCAACTTGTTCAACACATTAAGTATGACCGATCATTTTGAGAGTATCTCCCGTGGCATTCTTGATTCACGGGACTTGATTTACTTTCTCTCTATCGTTTTTATCGGATTGTTTTTATCCGAGCTGTCACTAACCAAACGTAACCTTCACTAAGAAATTTATGAAGCAAAAATTTTTCATAATCACCGCGTTGATCATTGCCATTTTGTTTGTGGTGAATTTATTGTCTAATGAATTTCATTTCCGGCTTGATCTTACAGATGAAAAACAATTCACGCTAAGTGATGCAACCATAGATATTTTAAAAAACCTCGAGGAACCGATCACCATTAAAGCTTATTTCTCTAAAGATCTTCCTGCCAGTATTTCAAAAACCCGCAAGGATTTTCAGGAGATGCTGATCGAATACAGCAAACGTGCCGATGGAAATATTCTCTATGAGTTCATCAACCCCAACGAAAAAGAATCGACAGAGAATGAAGCTGTTCAAAACGGAATCCAGCCTGTGATGATTACGGTACGAGAGAAAGATCAGGCTAAACAGCAGAAAGCTTTTTTAGGCGCTTCTATTTCGCTCGGAGAAAAAAAAGAAGTAATCCCTTTTATGCAGCCGGGCACTGCAATGGAGTATGCCCTTTCCACAGCGATCAAAAAAATTTCGTTGGAGAACAAGTCGGCTGTAGGATTTGTGCAAGGGCACGGAGAACCTACACTTCAAGAAATTGGCCAGTTGAGAGAACAATTGAATGTTCTTTATACTATTTCAGAAATAAAACTCGCCGACACAGTTTCAATTCCTGATCAGGTAAAAACAATTGCCATCATTCGCCCGACTGATAGCATACCACATTCTCATTTTGAAAAGCTCGATGCTTTTCTATCAAGAGGCGGACGGATTGTAATTGCGATGAACCGGGTGGATGGTGATCTTCAAAACAATTATGGAAGCCCTGTTTCAACCGGTCTTGAATCCTGGCTACAGCGCAAAGGCATTGAGGTTGATCCAGACTTTGTTGTCGATGCCAAGTGTGGATCTGTTACCATGCAACAGCAACAAGGATTTTTTACTATGCAATCGCAAGTTGCATTTCCCTATATTCCCTTGGTAGGAAAATTTGCTGACCATCCCGTTTCAAAAGGATTGGAAAATGTTTTGTTTCAGTTTGTAAGTTCGATCAAGTACACCGGCGATACCACAAAGCGATTTACTCCACTGGCAATGAGTTCCGAGCAATCCAATATATTAAAAACCCCTTTATCCTTTGATATTCAAAAGCAATGGACCAAAGAGGATCTTCCTCTTAAGAATATTACCCTGGCCGCAGCCATTGAAGGGAAACTCTCGGGTTCAACCAATTCGAAGATGGTAGTCATTGCTGATGGCGATTTCATTATCAACGGTGGTGGGCAACAACCACGAAAAGTTCAACCGGATAATGTGAACTTAGTTTCCAATGCCATCGACTGGCTGTCGGATGATACCGGACTCATCAGCTTGCGGACGAAAGGTGTAACCTCAAGACCAATCGATGAGCTACAAGATTCAACTAAAACGATTTTGAAGTACACCAATTTCCTGTTACCAATTCTGTTGGTGATCGGTTATGGTGTGTTTCGGTCACAACAAAACAAGATGAAGCGATTCAAAAGAATGAGTGAGAATTATGAAGAAGCTTAATACCAAAATTTTAATCATAGTACTGGTTGTATTGGCAGCCGTGTTTGCATTGTCGCGGATTTTCCGTTCACCGGGCTTAGAAGGCAACTTACGAAAGACTTTGGTTTCTGTGGATACTGCGAAAGTCACTGAAGTACGTATTCAGCCTGCGAGCAACAGAACATTGGAAGTAAAATTGATAAAGGAAGGTAAAAACTGGAATGTAGTTTCCGACAAACAAAAATCCGTCACCGACATTGGCTCGGTTAAAAGTATGCTCGGCCAATTGCTCGACCTTCGCATACAACGAATTGCTTCACGCAAAAAAGAAAAATGGGAAACGTATAACGTTGCTGACAAAGGAACACATATAACAGTTTATGCAGGCTCAAAGAAAGTTGCCGATATGAATGTCGGGAAAACAGGATTTGTTCAAAATGGAGCTGGTCGCTACGGAGGCGCTTACACCTACGTTCGCCTGAGCGATGAAAACGAAGTGTACACCGTTGACGGGTTTCTGGAATCGCTATTCAACCGCACTTACAATGATTGGCGTAATAAAGCATTCCTCCGTGTGAACCGTGATGATATTACCAAACTCACTTTCAAATATCCGGCTGATTCTGGATTTGTAGTGAGCAAAAAAGATTCCGTTTGGTTTGTTGGAAGTGAAAAAGCTGACTTGTCTAAAACCCAAAACTTCATTGGGCAGCTCACCTTCAAAAACTTGAATGATTTTGCCGATAGTTTCGTTGCACCCGGATCAGCTCCCTTCACGTTACTGGTTGAAGGGAAGAACGGAATACTCGCTTCGGTTGAAGGTTGGAGAGACGGAGATAAATGGACCATGAAAAGTACTGAGCAAAATGGAGTTTACTTCTCTTCGTCTAATTCAATCATACAAGATTTTTGGGCAGGGAAGAAAAATTTCCTTCCCGCCACGCAACCGAAAAAATAAGGTTGAATTTCGCCTTAACGTTCTGTTTCAATTTTCTGTTTTGGTATTGGCTGCTCTCGTTTTGGCAGTCGTTTCTTTAGTAAAAGAATTTGCCCCAAGTGACTAGACTGGTGCTCCATAACGTGGAACCATGCAAAGTAATTGCTTGGTCCACCCGGCTGCGCTTTAAGAAGCCACTCATCATTTCGTTTTTTTAATTCCTCCAAAGTTTTTTGTCGAACCTGATGATAAATTTCTAAGTAATACCCAACATCATGACCTACAAATTCTTTCCGGGCCTTTTCTCCTAGCTCTAATGCCACTTGCCACTTTTTCTTTTCATCTTCATTGAAATCCCTGTTCTCAAAGGTAAAGACCTGGTAGTACGCTTCCGCAGCAGCCAGGTGCATGATCAACGCACCAATGCGGTTCGCTTTGTCGTCCATTAAGTAATCCAATTCTTTTTGGTTTAAGGTCGCCACTCGGCTTTCAACCCTCGAACTCAGGTTATTCAACATCGATACCAACACGCCCATTTGAGTAGTATAGCCTTTGCGAGGACCAATATAATAAGAGGAGTCTTTTTGAATGTCTTTTCCTTCTATGAGCAAAGAAAACTTGCCAGAAACACTTTCTTGGCTCGATGTTAATGAAAAGCCTTTAACAGAAACAGGTTGGTCGCCAAAAATACCTTGCGTCCAATGAGGAATTTGATTACCATTTATAGCAATTTCAAATCCTGGGTTTTCGATTAATGCTTTTTCCAAAATGCCTTTGTCATTTTCAACCATCAGAACAAAGTCATCAAAATAGAATTTGCCATTGCCTTGACATATCCCACCAAAATTTAGTTTATCTGAACTCTCATTCATTTCCCCTTCAATGGAGTAAGTCTTCCATTCTCCAGACTTTATTGGTCGGTTAGACATATTGTCAAAAAAACCAGTGCCGCCTTCCTTATTATCCACTCTTACCCACAACCCTGCTCCTAAAGTTGTATCGCTTAGGCTAACTTTAACCGAAGCGGTAAGTCTAAATTTCGCTTTCTTTTTCAAAAAAGAGGCATCCTTCGTTTGAACGAACGATGTCCATTCTCTCTTCACCTCTTGCTGAGCCACTGCGGCAAGCGATGAACACAGCACCAAGAAAACCGCAATCGAATTTTTCATGTTTGATAGTCGTTAAATTTTTTTATTAAAAACTCCTTGGATGAAGTGGTTGACCACGCGAATTAACGACACGTTCTGGAGAATGGTTAGTAAATACCGCTCAATGGCTGGTAAAAACGTACCAATTGTTTAGCGAAATTGATAACGATAAAACCAAAGTGAACTTCTAACGAATATAGGGTTAGAAAATTGAAGCTTCTTTTTGAGCTGGCAAAAAAAAGTGAATTCAACATTTTTGGATAAAAATGGAGCCATGCTGGTCATCAAACCAACATGGACTTGAATTAGAACAGCCTAATTGAACTTAGCAACGTTATCCACGTTTGCTGTGATCACTGCTCATCTTCTATACTGATGAAACTTTCTTCCTGAGCTTGCTCTCATATCAAAAGCGATGCGTTGATCGTCTGTCAAGATAACGCGAATGGCTTGCGTATGAGCAGCGCGCCTTTTCATAATTTGAGACTGCAGTTGACTCATCTCATCGATAGTGCTGTTAATCGATTTCAAATCTGCTTTTTCTGCTGTTTGCAAGGTTTTGAGGTGCGCTCTCTTTTCTGCAAGCTGGTTCCTCAAGGGAAGTACTTCTTTGTGAAGCGGCGTTTTCAATTCCTTGATTTTCTTTTTCTGATCCTCGGTCAAGTTGGGAATTCCATACATGACCGTGGCCATATGGTGACCCTGGTGGCGTGATTTTGTAGTATCCGACTTTTGCGCCATCATTCTAGTGGAACTTAAGAAGAGCAGTGTAATTAAAAGCCATTTTAAATTTTTCATATTATTTATTTTTTGTTTGGTCCTTCGACATGATTAAAACAACAAGGTTTAAAATCACAATAGCTATTGAGAATGAATTTAGACTGCTTGGTTAATAAATCCGGCCAGGACGGTCAAAGCTTCGACCCTTTATATAAAATTGATGCCTTGATTGATTTATCCTTCAGGTGAAGAAATTTTTTTCGCTCCTCATCACACATGAAGTTTTGAAAGTCTTGCTCTGCATCAAACTCAACGAGATGAATTTCATAAGGTTTGTCAATCTGATGCTCAACGAAAGAATTTTCAGTCGGTCTTACCCTAAATAAAAGTCTTCCATTGTATTTTGAAATAAGAGGAATAGCAACACCCTCAAATTGGTCGAAGATGTTTTCTTGTCCATCGATAATATAAATGAGTTGAGTAATGTAAATCATGTGTGACCATTTATTTGAGAAGTTTTACCGACTAGTTTCTTTCCTAATGCTGATTCATTTTTAATAAACCTTAAACCGATAACTCCCCCGATCAACAAGTGAAAGCTTACCCTATTTAGTAGCATCCAAAATTAAAGAATCCCAATTATAATCATCACCATTCTGTTGGAATGTGGTAAGCTCTGCGTTGGTTTTTTGTGGGTGGTGGAGTTTTCCATATTTCAA